>Ga0114939_10000791_pt1 | contig 26096 bp, 22 predicted proteins | sample AshMeaCrysSpring_FD_87196 | JGI IMG/M metagenome (GOLD analysis project Ga0114939, IMG submission 87196) | Groundwater microbial communities from Big Spring, Nevada to study Microbial Dark Matter (Phase II) - Ash Meadows Crystal Spring | ecosystem: Environmental > Aquatic > Deep subsurface >...
CGGCGCTCGGCGAGCCGATCGAACGCGCACGCCCCGAATTCGTGCGTCAGGTCAGCGGTTTCGCCATCGGCGGCGTAGCGCCGCTGGGCCATCCGGCGCCGATCGCCACCTTCGTCGACGCCTCACTGCGCCGTTTCGCCACCGTCTGGGCGGCGGGCGGCACGCCGCACTGCGTCTTTCCGATCACGCCGGCGGCGCTGGTGCTGGCCAGCGGCGGCCGCGAACTGGACGTCGCCTGATGGAGGCGAGCTTCGTCTCCGCCGTGGTGCTGCTGCTGATCGTCTGCGACCCGGTCGGCAACATCCCGATCTTCATCAGCGCGCTGAACGACATGCCGCGCGAGCGGCGCCGGACGATCATCCTGCGCGAGTGCCTGATCGCCTTCGCCGTGCTGGTGACGTTCGTCTTCATCGGCGAGCCGTTCCTGCGCCTGCTCGGCCTGTCCGAACTGAGCCTGCAGATCGGCGGCGGCGTGGTGCTGATGCTGGTCGCACTGCGCATGGTGTTCCCGTCGCCGGAAGGCGTGTTCGGGCAGGCGCCGGCCGGCGAGCCGTTCATCGTGCCGCTGGCCGTGCCGGCGCTGGCGGGACCGTCGGCGCTGGCCACCGTGCTGCTGCTCGTGTCGCGCGAGCCGCAGCGCGCCTGGCACTGGGTCGCCGCCATCGCCGTGGTGATGTTGGCCAGCAGCATCGTGCTGGCCTTCGCCGAGAAGATCATGCGGCTGCTCGGCGAACGGGTGACGCTCGCCTTCGAGCGGCTGCTGGGGCTGGTGCTCGCTGCGGTGGCGGTGGAGCTGATCCTGCGCGGCATCAAGACCTTCGTCGCCGGACTCTAGGAGGGCGCGTGCACCTGCTGTTCGATGACGACGGCAACTTCAAGGCGGGCACCGTGCTCGCGGCGACGGATTCGTCCTACCAGGTCGAGACGTCCAGCGGCAAGCGCACCAAGGTGCGCGCTTCGCACGTGCTGCTGCGCTACGAGGCGCCGGCGCCGGCGGCGCTGCTGCCGCAGGCGCAGCGCGCCGCCGAGACGATCGACGTCCGCTTCCTGTGGGAATGCGCGCCGCAGGAGGAGTTCGGTTTCGAGCAGATGGCGCGCGAGTACTTCGGCCATCCGCCGTCGGCGGTCGAGGCCACCGCGGTGCTCCTGCGGCTGCACGGCGCCCCCGTGTACTTTCATCGCAAGGGCCGCGGCCGCTTCCGCCCGGCGTCGCCGGAGGTCCTCAGGCAGGCGCTGGCGGCGGTGGAGCGGCGCCGCCTGCAGGAGGAGCAGAAGCAGAAGTACGTCGAGATGCTGAAGGCCGGAGAACTGCCGCCGGCGATGGCCGCCCTCGGCGTGACGCTGCTCGTCAGGCCGGACAGAAACGGCACCGAGTTCAAGGCGATGGAGCAGGCGGCCAACGAGCTGCACCTGTCGCCGCTGCGGCTGCTGCTGGCGCGCGGGGCGATCGCCTCGCCGTACCGCTGGCACCGCGACAGCTTTCTCGCCGCCACGTTCCCGCACGGCACCGGCTTCAGCCCCGACCTGCCACGGCCGGGTCCGCCGGCCGATCTGCCGCTGGCGCCTGCAGGCGCATTCTCGATCGACGACTCGTCGACCACCGAGATCGACGACGCCTTCTCGGCGCAGTTCCTCGACGACCGCGTCCGCGTCGGCATCCACATCGCCGCGCCGGCGGTGGCGATCGACCGCGGCGATGCCATCGACCAGGTCGCGCGCGGCCGCATGTCGACGGTTTACGCCCCGGGCGTGAAGATCACCATGCTGCCGGAGCCGTGGGTCGCCGAGTTCTCGCTCGCCGCCGGCCGCGTGCTGCCGGTGCTTTCGCTGTACGTCGACGTCGACCGCGACAGCCTGCGGCCGCTGGGTTTCGACACCCGGCTCGAGCGCATCCGCGTCGACGCCAACCTGCGCCACGACCTGCTCGACGAACAGGTCACCGAGGTGCACGTCGCCGCTGGCGCGCTCGCCGTGCCGCACGGCCGCGAGCTGCTGTTCCTCTGGCGCTTCGCGCGCACGCTGCTCGCCGCGCGCGAGCAGGCGCGCGGCCGGCCCGAGCCGGTGGGCAAGATCGACTACAGCTTCGTGCTCGACGGCGAGGGCGAACAGGCGCGCGTCACGCTGCGGCCGCGCCGGCGCGGCGCGCCGCTCGACCTGATCGTCGCCGAGCTGATGATCCTCGCCAACAGCCATTGGGGCGGCTGGCTCGCCGAGCTGAAGCGGGTCGGCATCTATCGTTCGCAGTCGATGGACCGCGTCGGCGGCCGCCTGCTTGCCGGGCGGGTGCGCATGGGCACCGCGCCGGCGCCGCACGATGGCATGGGCGTGGCGCAGTACAGCTGGTGCAGTTCGCCGCTGCGCCGCTACGTCGACCTCGTCAACCAGCGGCAGCTGATCGCCGCCGTGCGCGGCGAGCCGCCGCCGTATGCGACCAACGACGCGGAACTGTTCGGCATCGTCTCGGCCTTCGAGGCGGCCTACGCCACCTATGCCGAGTTCCAGGAACGCATGGAGCGCTACTGGTGCCTGCGCTGGCTGCGCCAGCAGTCGATCAGGCGCATCGGCGCCACGGTGCTGAAGGCGGAACTGCTGCGGCTCGACGACATGCCGCTCGCAGCCCGGCTGGCCGGGCTGCCGATGCTCGAGCGCGGCCAGCGGGTCGAAGTCGACGTGCTGGCGATCGACGAGGTCGATCTCTCGATCGAGCTGCGGCTGCATCGGGTGCTGCACGAGTCCGCCGGCAACATCGACGAGCTTGCCGACGAAGAGCCGGCCGCGGCCGACAGCGCCGATGCGGCGGCCGGGACGGCGCGCGAGTCGCTGCCCGATCTACCGCAAGCGGGCTAGGTCGCGCCGATCGAGCCTGGGCACGGTCGATACAATCGGCCGGCCTAAGTTCCGCGGCGCCGGCGGCGCCGTCGTCATGACACCACGGGCGCCACAGAACCGGATGCTGATGATCGCGCTCGGCGCGTCGTTCGCCGTGCACGCCCTGGCGCTGGCGGTGCGCTTCGTCGATCCCGAGCGCCTGCGGCTGCGCTCGACCGATCCGGCGCTGGAGATCATCCTGGTCAACGCGCGCTCGCCGGCGAAGCCGAGCAATGCCGAAGCCCTGGCGCAGGCCAACCTCGACGGCGGCGGCAGCCACGAGGCCGGCCGCCGCCGCTCGCCGCTGCCGAACCTGATGGCCAATCGCGACGGCCAGGCGCTGGAAGTGGCGCGCGCCAGGGTCGAGCCGCTGCAGCAGCAGAACCGGCAACTGGCCACGCTCGAGCGGAGCGAGTTCGCCGTCAGCCGCAGCGACCGGCAGGACAGCGTGCCTCAGCCCGATGCTGGCAGCGCCGAGAACACGCTCGACCTGCTGGCTCGGATGCAGGCGGAGATCGCCAGGCAGATCTCCGACTACCAGAAACGGCCGCGCCGGCACCACTTCATGCCCAGCACCTCGGAATACCGGTACGCGCGCTATGTCGAGGACTGGCGGGCGTGGGTGGAACGCATCGGCAATGAGCACTATCCTGAGGAGGCCCGTGGGAAGATCTACGGCGCGTTGAGGATGACGGTGGTGATCGGTTCGGACGGCAGGCTGGTGCAGGCAGTAATCGAGGAGTCGTCGGGCTCGCCGGTGCTCGACCGCGCCGCGCGGCACATCGTCAAGCTGTCGGCGCCGTTTCCGCCCTTTCCGCCGGAGATCGCCCGCGATACCGATATCCTCGAAATCACGCGGACCTGGACCTTCACCAACGACAAGTTCGCCACCCGCAGCGGCGAGCGGACCACGACGCGCTGAGCAATGAAGCCTCCCGACAAATACGCGGTGGTCGGCAATCCGATCGCGCACAGCAAGTCCCCCGAGATCCACCGCCTGTTCGCGCAGCAGACCCGGCAGTCGATCACCTACGAGCGGCTGCAGGCGCCACTGGACGGTTTCGAGGAGTTCGCCCTCGGCCTGCGCGAGACCGGCTATCGCGGCCTGAACGTCACCATCCCGTTCAAGCTCGACGCCGCCAAGCTGGCCGACCGGCTCACCCCGCGCGCGCGGCTGGCCGGCGCGGTGAACACGCTGAAGTTCGACGGCGAGGCGATCACCGGCGACAACACCGACGGCATCGGCTTCGTGCGCGACGTCACGCACAGGCTGAAGTTCCACATCGAGGATGCCGCGGTGCTCGTGCTCGGCGCCGGCGGCGGCGTGCGCGGGCTGATCGGCTCCCTGCTGGAGGAAAGGCCAAAGTGGATCGCGGTGGCCAACCGCACGCACGACCGGGCGCAGGAGCTGGCCGACGAGTTCGGCGTGCTGGCGCTGTCCTTCGACGAAGTGCCGGCCGAGCACTTCGACCTGGTGATCAACGGCACGGCGACCAGCCTCAGCCACACCACGCCGCCGATCGACGCCGAGACCTTCGACGACTGCACGCTCGCCTACGACCTGCTGTATGCGTCAGCGCCGACCCCGTTCATGCAGCTGGCCAGCCGCGGCGGCGCGCGCAAGGTCAGCGACGGCCTGGGCATGCTGATCGAGCAGGCGGCCGAGTCGTTCCATCTCTGGCGCGGCATGCGCCCCGATACGGCGCCGGTGTTCAAGGAGCTGCGCCGGCTGCTCAACAGCGAAGCCGCCGCGGAGAGTGCCGCCGCGAAATGAAGCGGCTGCGCGCGGCCGGCCGCTGGCTCGGACGGCTGGCGCTGTTGGCGGCGGCAGCGCTGCTGCTCCTGCAGCTCTGGTACCTCGGCTGGATCGTGCTCTATCGCTGGGCCAACCCCGGCGAGACGGCCTTCATGTCGCGCGAGCGGGCGCGGATCGAGCAGGTGCGGCCGGGCGCCGGCCTACGCCAGGTCTGGGTCGACTACGCGGCCATCTCGCCGCACCTGAAACGCGCCGTGGTGGCCGCCGAGGACGCGCACTTCATCGAGCACGAGGGCGTGGACTGGGAGGCGATCCAGAAGGCGATGGAAGCCAACCGCAGGCGCGGCCGCACGGCGCGCGGCGGCAGCACAATCTCGCAGCAGCTGGCCAAGAACCTGTTCCTGTCGCCGGAGCGCAGCTACCTGCGCAAGGGCCAGGAACTGGTGATCACGTTCCTGATCGAGGCGCTGTGGGGCAAGCGCCGCATCCTGGAGGTCTACCTGAACGTGGCCGAGTGGGGCGACGGCGTGTTTGGCGCCGAGGCGGCGGCGCGCCATTACTACGGCCTTTCGGCCGCCCGGCTGTCGGCCGAGCAGGCGGCGCGGCTGGCGGTGATGCTGCCGCGGCCGAAGTTCTACGACCGCAATCGTGGCTCGAGCTACCTCGCCGGCCGCGCATCGACGATCCTGCGCTACATGAACGACGCGCAGATCCCCTGAGCAGGCGGGCCGGCGGCGCTTGCCACGCCTAGAATCCGCCCGCGATGAAAGAAGCCCTGCTCGCCACGACGACGTCGACGACGTCCCGCCCCGCGCGCGATCCCGAGGAGGCGCAGCGGGCGCTGGTGCGCGTGCAGGCGCTGCTGGAGAAGCAGGCGCGGGTCGAGTCGCTCGTGCATCGCGAGCACGTGCCGGCGGAGGCGAAGAAGCCGCTGGTCGAGTCGCTGGTGCATCGCCAGCACCTGACCGAGCTGAAGTCGATCGTCGACGGCCTGCATCCGGCCGACATCGCCTACGTGCTCGAGGCGCTGCCGCCGCAGGAGCGGCTGCTGGTGTGGGACAGCGTCAAGGCCGAGATCGACGGCCTGGTGCTGCTCGAAGTCTCGGAGGCGGTGCGCGAGTCGCTGGTGGCGGCGATGGACCCGCCGGAACTGGAGGCGGCCGCCCGCACCCTCGAGGCCGACGAGCTGGCCGACCTGGCGCCGGCGCTGCCCGCAGAACTGGTCGAACGGATCTCGCGCGACCTGTCGGCCAAGGAGCGGGCGCAGCTCGACGCCGCGCTGAGCTACCCGGAGGAATCGGTCGGCGCGCGGATGGACTTCGAGCCGCTGTCGATCCGCGACGACGTGTCGCTGGAAGTCGTGCTGCGCTACCTGCGTCGCTTCGACGAGCTGCCGAGCCACACCGACCAGGTCTTCGTCGTCGACCGCGAGGGGCTGCTCAAGGGCGCGCTGCCGCTGGACCGGCTGCTGATCAACGAGCCGGAGGTGGAAGTCGCCTCGGTGATGAAGTCCGACATCCTCACCCTGTCGCCGATGGACGACGCGTCCGACGCGGCGCAGGCCTTCGAGCGCTACGACCTGGTCTCGGCGCCGGTGGTCGACGCCAACGGCCGGCTGGTCGGCCGCCTGACCGTCGACGAAGTCGTCGACGTGATCCGCGAGGAAAGCGAGCAGGAAGTGCTGGCCAATGCCGGCCTGCGCGAGGAAGAGGACCTGTTCGCCAGCGTGTGGCAGTCGGCGAAGAACCGCTGGTTGTGGCTGGGCGTGAACCTGGGCACGGCGTTCTTCGCCAGCCGCGTCATCGACGCCTTCGAAGGCACGATCAGCAAGGTGGTGGCGCTGGCGGCGCTGATGCCGATCGTCGCCGGCATCGCCGGCAACTCCGGCAACCAGACGCTGACGCTTCTGGTGCGCTCGATCGCGCTCGGCCAGGTGGTCGGCGAGAACCAGCGCCGGCTGGTGATGAAGGAGATCGCCATCGCGCTGCTCAACGGCGCGGTGTGGGGCGGCATTGCCGCGACCTTCGCCTACACGCTGTATCGCGACTCGGCGCACGGCCTCGCACTCGGCGTGGTGATGTTCCTGGCGATGATCCTGAACATGCTGGTCGGCGCGGCGGTCGGCCTCGCCGTGCCGATGGTGCTGCGCGCGGTCGGCCGCGACCCGGCCATCGGCGGCTCGGTGCTGCTCACCTTCAGCACGGACGCCGGCGGCTTCTTCATCTTTCTCGGTCTGGCCACGCTCGTGTTCCGCTAGGCCGGCGCGGGCCGGGACGGCGCCGCCTTCTTCGGCGACGGCGTCGGCGTCCGCCTGGGCCGCCTTTTCTTCGCCGCTTTCTCGCCCTTGTCGGTGGCGGCCGTGGTCGCGGCGCGCGCGGGGTCCGCGGATGCCCGTGCCGACGCCGGGCACAGTTGCGTCAGGCCGTCGGCGACCTGCTGCAGCCGTGCGTGCAGGTCGACCGTGTGCGCGGCCTGCGGGTTCCTCAGCGCGGCGGCGTAGTCGGCGGCGAGGGTGTCGGTGCACATGCGGTCGCGCACGTAGTCGCTCAGGCGCGGGCCGGCCGCACCCGGCGCGCGCTGGCAGTCGAGTTCGCCGCGCCAGAGCCGGTGCGCCTCCGTGAAGCGTTCCGCCCACTGCCGGCCGGACTCGAACTCGTGCGACCGGCAATGCGCGGCCGCCAGCCCGGCCCAGGCGAGTTCGTGGCTGGCATCGAGGCGCGGCAGCGCGGCGGCAAAACGAAAGCGCTCCAGCGCCGCCCGCGCATCGCCCGCCTGAAGGGCCGATTCGCCCTCGCACAGCACCTGCGTGTAGCTGTCGGCGCGCGCCGCGTTGGCGGGGCACAGTCCGGGCAGCGACGGCGCCCGCGCCGTTGCCGGATGGCCAGCGGCCAGCCATGCGGCGGCGGCCAGGGCCATGGCGAGACGACGGGGCGCGCCGGGCATCGCCGTCTAGCGGACGCGCCGCACCGTGAACTCTTCCTGGATGTTGTCCTTGTAGTAGCTGCCGGGGCTCGACGAAGCGATGAACCGCCGCGCGATCTCCTCGCCGACGGCGGTGTGCTGGATCACCGAGCCGTTGTCGAACTCGATCTCCAGCACGCGCGCGTTGCGGTCGTAGCCGGCGGACTTGATGCCGCCGCGGCGGATCGGCTTGCGTTCGATGGCCATCGGCAGGTCTCCTCGAGGAATCAGAGGCCCAGATCGTTCCACAGCGCGTCGACGCGCGCCTTCACCGCCGGGTCCATCACGATCGGCTGCCCCCACGGGCGCGCCGTCTCCCCCGGCATCTTGTTGGTCGCATCGAGCCCCATCTTGCTGCCTAGCCCGGACACCGGCGAGGCGAAGTCGAGATAGTCGATCGGCGTGTTCTCGACCAGCACCGTGTCGCGCACCGGGTCCATGCGCGTGGTGATCGCCCAGATCACCTCTTTCCAGTCGCGCGTGTCGACATCGTCGTCGACGACGATGATGAACTTCGTGTACATGAACTGGCGCAGGAAGCTCCAGACGCCGAACATCACGCGCCTGGCGTGACCGGGGTACTGCTTGCGCATCGACACCACCGCCATCCGGTAGCTGCAGCCCTCCGGCGGCAGGTAGAAGTCGACGATCTCGGGGAACGTGCGGCGCAGGATCGGCACGAACACCTCGTTCAGCGCCACGCCGAGCACGGCCGGCTCGTCGGGCGGCTTGCCGGTGTAGGTCGAGTGGTAGATCGGCTCGCGGCGCAGGGTGATGCGCTCGACCGTGAAGACCGGAAAGCGCTCGACCTCGTTGTAATAGCCGGTGTGGTCGCCGAACGGACCTTCGAGCGCGGTTTCGTAGCCGGCATTCGCGGCGCTGATCGCGCCGCCGGCATTGGCCGGGTCGGGCCGGATGTGGCCTTCGAGCACCATCTCGCAGTGCGCCGGCACCTGCAGGTCCGGGCCGACGCAGCGCGCGACCTCGGTGCGCGATCCGCGCAGCAGGCCGGCGAACTGGTACTCGGACAGCGAATCCGGCACCGGCGTGACCGCGCCGAGCGTTGTCGCCGGGTCCGCCCCCAGGGCCACGGCGAGCGGAAACGGCTCTCCGGGTCGGGCCAGCCGGTGATCGCGGAAGTCCAGCGCGCCGCCCCGGTGCGCCAGCCAGCGCATGATCAGCTTGTTGCGGCCGATCACCTGCTGCCGGTAGATGCCGAGGTTCTGCCGCTTCCGGTGCGGGCCGCGGGTGATGACCAGGCCCCAGGTGAGCAGCGGCCCGGCATCGCCTGGCCAGCAGGTCTGCACCGGCAGCCGGTCAAGGTCGACGTCGTCTCCCTCCCAGACGATCTGCTGGCAGGCCGGGGCGCGCACGGCCTTCGGCGCCATGTCCCAAAGCGCCGCCTTGAGCATCGCCACCTTGGACAGCGCGTCCTTCAGTCCGGTCGGGGGCTCGGGTTCCTTCAGCGCGGCCAGCAGTTCGCCGACCTCCCGCAGTGCCGCGGTGCTGTCGGCGCCCATGGCCATCGCTACCCGCCGGGGAGTCCCGAAGAGGTTGCCGAGCACCGGCATCGACGACCCGGTCGGCCTTTCGAACAGCAACGCCGGCCCGCCGGCGCGCAATGTCCGATCGCAGATCTCGGTCATTTCGAGCTTCGGCGAAACCGGAACCCTCACCCGGCGCAGTTCGCCGCGCGCCTCCAGCTGGCCGACGAAGTCCCGCAGATCGGAGTATTTCATCTAGTTTTGATTTTTCCGCAACGCGGCAGTCAGCGCCAGCTCACCGACGAGCCAACTTCCGGCTGAACCTGATGGAACATTTCAAACTATTGATTTGTAGTTTATTTATTGTCAATCCGCCAACCTGTCGGCAAGCACTGACTCCATTTTCTTTCATGCTGCGTCGCGCAAAATCCGACGAACGAACCGAACGGACTAGCTCGGCGCGGCCTTAGAATGCGGCATTCCTCGTCGGTTCGATCCGGCGGAGCCTAGCCAAGCCGGTCGGACGGGGAAGCTCAGTTATCCCTGCTGTCCGGGGGCATCGATCCGGCGGCACACCGGGCCGAGTTCCCAGCCGATTCGACCAGAGAGCAACCGGGTCGGCAAAGCAGCGCCGAGCACCGTAGCACGCTCGCGCTGACGTTCCAACCTGTGAGTGAGGACAGCCGGAACATCGGCGGCCGCTCAGCATAAGGAGGTACGCATGTCGATGCTCATCAGGAAAGTTCTGGCGCCGGCTTCGGCGGCCTGTTCGACGGTCGGGCGGGACATCGCCCGAGGCGCCACGATCATCGGGCGGACGGCAGTGGGTCTGGCCGGCTTCGCCGCGCTGTCGACGGCGTTCGCGCTGCTGACCAGCGAGCAGGCGCGGGACCGGGCCGTTTCGGTCGCGGCATCGGTGGTGTCGATGACGGCGATCCAGCTTCCGACGATCGTCGTCGAATCGACAGAGCCGGCCGAGCAGAAGCCCGGGCGCTGGAGCGACTGGCTGGCGGCGAAGCCCGGCGGAAAGCTCGAGCCGCAGCAGGAGCGCGTGGCGGCGTATCTGTCGCGGCGCTACCGGGTGGCCGAGGGCGCGGTCCGGCCGATCGTCGGCGAGGCGTTCAGCACGGGGCGTTCGATCGGCGTCGATCCGCTGCTGATCCTCGCGGTCACGGCCATCGAATCGAGCATGAATCCGTTCGCGCAGAGCCCGATGGGGGCCCAGGGGCTGATGCAGGTCCTGACCCATGTGCACAGCGAGAAGTTCGCCTCGCACGGCGGCGAGCACGCGGCGCTCGACCCGATCGCCAACCTGCGGGTCGGCTCGGGGATCCTGAAGGAGCTGATCCAGCGCGGCGGCTCGATCGAGCGGGGCCTGCAGCTTTACGTCGGCGCCGGCAACCTGCCCGACGACGGCGGCTACTCGGCCCGCGTGCTTGGCGAGATGGCGCGGATCAAGCTCGCGGCCGGCGGTGACGTCCGCGCCGCGATGGCCGCGGCTTGGCGCAGCGACAACCCGGCCGAGGCCCGGCCGGCGCCGGCCATCCTGCCCGCATCGGTTCCCGAGGTGAAGCCGACGAGCGAACCGGCCAGCGCGATCTGAGTATGGGCGCGGGCGGCGGCGCTCCGCCGTCGGCGCCTTTCTGTCTCCGGGTCCTCACGCCGCCGCTGCGGTCCGTCGGCCCAGGTACGCCTCGATGCGGCTGACCGCGACTTCGAGCGCCTCGCGCTTGTTCGCGTAGGAAATGCGGACGTAGCGGGCCGTGTCGGCCGAGCCGAAGTCCCGCCCAGGCACGACGCAGACACCGGTCTCGCGCAGCAGTTCGAACGCGAAGTCCCAGCTGTTCGCCGCCAGGCGCCCGATCCCCGAATAGATATAGAAGGCGCCGTCGGGCACGACGTCGATGTCGAAGCCAAGCCGGCGCAATTCCGGCACCAGGAAGTCGCGGCGGCCGCGGAACTCCTCGCGTCGCTGCTCGTAGACCTGCAGCGCCGGTTCCGAGAAGCAGGCCACCGCCCCGTGCTGGGCGATCGCCGACGGACAGATGAACAGGTTCTGCGCGAGTTTCTCCAGTACGGGAACCAGCCTGGGTGGCGTCACCAGCCAGCCGAGCCGCCAGCCGGTCATGTTGAAGTACTTCGAGAAGCTGCCGATCGTGATCACGTCCTCGCCCAGGGCCAGCGCGGTCGTCGGCGGATGGTCGTAGGTCAGCCCCTGGTAGATCTCGTCGACGATCACGAATCCCGCCCGGCCGCGAACCTCGGCGACGATCGCCGCCAGCGTCGCCGGCTCGATCGATGTTCCGGTCGGGTTCGACGGCGATGCCAGCAGCACGCCGGCGCTGCGCGGGTTCCACGCCGCCGCGACCATCGCCGCGGTAGGCTGGAAGCGGGTCTGCGGCCCGCACGGCACGAGCTGCGCGGCGCCGTCGAAGACCGCCGCGAAGTGCCGGTTGCACGGATAGCACGGGTCCGGCATCAGCACGGTGCGGTCGCGTTCGAGCAGCGCCGCCAGCGCCAGCAGCAGCGCGCCGGAGGCGCCGGCGGTGATCACGATCCGCCCGGGATCGACGCTCAGCCCGAAGCGGCGGGCGTAGTCGGCCGCGATCGCCTCGCGCAGCGCATCGATGCCCAGCGCCGGCGTGTACTGGGTCAGGCCGGCGGTGATCGCCGCCTTCGCCGCGGCCTGCACCGGTGCCGGCGCGGTGAAGTCGGGCTCACCGATGCTCAGATGCACGATAGAGCGGCCGGCCGCTGCCAGGCGCTGCGCTTCCTTGACGACCTCCATGACATAGAAGGGCTCGATGTCCAGGGCGCGGCGGGTCGGAGTCGGGGTCATGGCGGATTCGACGCTGGGTCTCGTGGGCCGCCAGGCCGGCGGCCAAGTGTGGCCGCCACGATAATGCGCCCGTGACCGCCAGGACGCCGACCGCAATGCCTACCCCAAACGACACCGCAGACCTGAAGCGCGCCGCGCTGGAGTACCACGAGCAGCCGCGACCGGGAAAGATCTCGGTCACGCCGACCAAGCAACTGACGAATCAGCGCGATCTTGCGCTCGCGTATTCGCCCGGCGTGGCGGCGGCCTCGGAGGCGATCGCCGCCGATCCGGCGACGGCATCGCGCTACACCGCGCGCGCCAACCTGGTCGGCGTGGTCACCAACGGCACCGCGGTGCTGGGACTGGGCAACATCGGCCCGCTGGCCGCCAAGCCGGTGATGGAAGGAAAAGGGGTGCTGTTCAAGAAGTTCGCCGGCATCGACGTCTTCGACATCGAGATCAGCGAGCAGGACCCCGACCGGCTGGTCGAGATCATCGCCGCGCTGGAGCCGACCTTCGGCGGCATCAACCTGGAGGACATCAAGGCGCCGGAGTGCTTCGCCGTCGAGCGCAAGCTGCGCGCGCGGCTGAAGATTCCGGTCTTCCACGACGACCAGCACGGCACCGCGATCATCGTCGCCGCGGCGATCCTCAACGGCCTGAAGGTGGTCGGCAAGGAACTGGCCGCGGTCAAGCTGGTGGCGAGCGGCGCCGGCGCCGCGGCCCTGGCCTGCCTCGACCTGCTGGTCGAACTCGGCGTTCCGCGACCAAACATCTGGGTGACGGACATCGAAGGCGTGGTCTTCGAGGGCCGCACGGTGCTGATGGACGAGGAAAAGCGCCGCTATGCGCAGCCGACCTCGGCGCGCTGGCTGGCCGAGGTGATCGAGGGCGCGGACATCTTCCTTGGTCTGTCCGCCGGCGGCGTGCTCAAGGGGGAGATGGTGGCGAAGATGGCGCCGCGGCCGTTGATCCTGGCGCTCGCCAACCCGAACCCGGAGATCCTGCCCGAGGAGGTCAAGGCCGTTCGCGACGACGCGGTGATCGCCACCGGGCGCTCGGACTACCCGAACCAGGTCAACAACGTCCTGTGCTTTCCGTTCATCTTCCGCGGCGCGCTCGACGTCGGCGCCACCACGATCACCAAGGCGATGGAGATCGCCGCGGTGCAGGCGATCGCGCAGCTGGCGCAGGAGGAGGCGAGCGACGTCGTTGCCAATGCCTACGGCGTGCACGACCTCGCATTCGGCCCCGAGTACCTGATCCCGAAGCCCTTCGATCCGCGCCTGATGATGCGCATCGCGCCAGCCGTGGCCGCGGCGGCGATGCAAAGCGGCGCGGCCACCCGGCCGATCGCCGATCTGGGCGCCTATCGCGACCAGCTGCAGCAGTTCGTCTACCACTCCGGCACCTTCATGAAGCCGATCTTCGCGATGGCGAAGAAGGCGGTCGGATCCGGCGGGCGCGGGCGCATCGTGTATTGCGAGGGCGAGGACGAGCGCGTGCTGCGCGCCGTGCAGGTGGTGATCGACGAGCACATCGCGCGGCCGGTCGTCATTGCCCGGCCGCAGGTGCTCGAGCGCCGGCTCGAGCGCTTCGGCCTGCGCATGAGGGCCGGGCGCGACTTCGAGGTCGTCAACCCCGAGTACGACGCGCGCTATCGCGACTACTGGCGCACCTACCACGAGCTGACCGCGCGCCGTGGCGTCACCGAGCAGTACGCGAAGATCGAGATGCGGCGGCGGCTGACCCTCATCGGCGCGATGATGGTCCGCATGGGCGATGCCGACGGCGTGATCTGCGGCACCTTCGGCGCCTTCGAGCAGCACCTGCAGTACGTCGACCAGGTGATCGGCCGCCGCGCCGGCGCGCACGTCTACGCGGCGATGAACATCCTCATGCTGCCCGACCGGCAGCTGGCGCTGGTCGACACGCACGTCAATGTCGACCCGAGCGCGGCCGAAATCGCCGAGATCGCGGTGCTGGCTGCCGACGAGCTGCAGCGGCTCGGCATCACGCCGTGCGTGGCGCTGCTGTCGCACTCGAACTTCGGCTCCAGCAACGCGCCGAGCGCAGCGAAGATGCGCTCGGCGCTGGCGCTGCTGCGCGAGCGGGCGCCGGAGCTGGCGGCCGAGGGCGAGATGCATGCCGACTGCGCGCTCGACTCGGCGTTGCGGCGCGCGATCATGCCTTTGTCGACCCTGGCCGGCGACGCCAACCTGCTCGTGCTGCCCGGCATCGATGCCGCCAACATCGGCTACAACCTGCTGAAGATCGCCGCCGGCAACAACGTCGCCGTCGGTCCGATTCTCCTCGGCGCCGCGCGGCCGGTGCACATCCTGACCGCCTCGGCGACCGTGCGGCGGATCGTCAACATGACCGCACTCACGGTGCTCGACGCCAACTCGGCGCGGTGAGCGGGGCATCCATGAGACCAGCCGCCATGATGGCCCTGCTGCGCACCCTTGCCGCCATCGTTTCGCTTACGCTCGGGCTGGCGGCGTGCGCGCGCGAGGAGCCGGTACCGCCGGCCCGGCCCGTCGGGCCGACGATCGGGGACGTGGCGCTGGCCGAGTTGCCGCCCGAGGTCGGGCAGACGCTGGCGCTGATCCGGCAGGGCGGCCCGTTTCCCTATCGCAAGGATGGCACCGTGTTCGGCAACCGCGAGCGGCTGCTGCCATCGCAACCGCGTGGCTACTACTTCGAATACACGGTGCCGACACCGGCGAGCCGCGACCGCGGCGCGCGGCGGATCGTCGCCGGCAAGGGCGTCACCGGTAACGTTGCCACCGGCGGCGAGTACTACTACACCGACGATCACTACCGAAGCTTCCGGCGGATCCGGCCATGAGCGCATCCAAAGGCCACCCGGCCCAGGGAATCGACGAACTTCCGGCGCAGACCGTTCGCCGCCTCGGCAGCTACGACGTCGACGGGCTGCGCCGCGACGCCGAGCGTGCCGGCCATCGGTTCGTGCATCTCGAGTGCTCCGACTGCATCGACAAGCCATCGGTGCTGAAGGCGATCGGCCGCGCGTTCGCGTTCCCTGATTGGTACGGCGGCAACCTGGACGCGCTGTTTGACTGCCTGACCGACCTGCCCGAGCGTGGCGCGCCGGGCTGGGTGGTGGTGCTCGAGCGGCTGCCCGAGGCGCGGCGCTTCGACGCCGAAGAGCGCGAGGCGCTGCTCGAGGTGTTCCGCGACGCGGCCGAGGCGCTGGCCGCGCAGGGCGTGGCGTTCCGGGTCTTCTACGCCTGATCCGGGCTAGCGCGGCATCAGGCGCGACAGCGCCGACAGCGCATCGTCGATCCCGCCCTCGGGAAGCTGTCCCTCGGGCGTGAGCTGGTCGATCATCTGCGGCAGCATCTCGGCCATCCGGCCGCCGAAGGCCTGCCGATCGAGCCCGGCGCCGGCGGCCATCTGCTGCATGCGGTCGGTGCCGAAGACCTGCATCAGGTCGTCGATCGAGATCGGCTGGTTCTCGCCGCGGCCGACCCAGCTTTGCGCCTGCGCGCCGTAGCCGGCCTGCTGGAACTGCCGGATCAGGCCGGCCAGCCCGCCGCTGCCGCCACTGTTCGAAAGCAGGGCGCCGAGCACCTGCATCAGCGGATCCTGTGCTCCCGAGCCGCCCATCATCCCCTGCAGGGCGCCGGCCAAGAGTTTGTCGAGCATCTTCATCTCCCAGGATTGCGGCCGCATCAGTCGCCGTCGGCCGCGAGGTCGCCGTGCAGTGCCTGCAGCGCGGCCAGTGCCGCCAGGCCCGCGGTCTCGGTCCGGAGGATACGCGGGCCGAGCCGCGCGCCGACGAATCCCACGCGAGCGGCCAGCTGGGCCTCGGCTGGCGAGAAGCCGCCCTCGGGTCCGACTGCCAGCGTCGCGTGGCGGGCCGGCGTGATGCTCGGCAACCCGGCCCCGGCTGTCGGCAGCAGCAGCAGGCGCGGACCGGCAGCGTCGGCCGCGGCAAGCGCGTCCGCGAGCGAAGCGCAGTACTCGACCGTGGGCAGCCGGTTGCGGCCGCATTGGCCGCAGGCGGCACGAACGATGGCCTGCCAGTGCTGCAGGCGACGCTCGGCGCGCCCGGCCTGGAGGCGAACGACACTGCGCTCCGCCGGCGCGACGACGATGCGGGCGGCGCCCAGTTCGACCGACTTCTCGATCACCCAGTCGAGCTTGTCGATGGCGACGAGAGCCTGGATCAGCGTCACCCGCAGCGGCGGCTCGCGTTCAATCGCGTCGAAGGCGACGATCCGCGCGCTTGCCCCGGTGTTCGCGATGCTCAGCTCGCCGGCAAACTCGCCGCCGGATCCGTTGAACAGCACGATTGCCGCACCGTCGCGCAGCCTGAGTACCCGCGCGGCGTGATGCGCGAGTTCCGCCGGCAAGGCGATCGAGGCGCCGAGCGCGAGCGGCGCGTCAACGAAGAAGCGGGGTGGAGACATCAGGTGCGCAAAGCAAGAGCCCGGCATCGCGCCGGGCTCGTCTTTCGGTCATGCGCAGGCGGGACAGCCCGCTCGCCTCAGGCGGCCAGGCGCGCCGGCGCCGGCGCCGGGTCGGTCAGCGCCCTGACGAAGTTCGGCAGCGCGAACAGCGCGCCGTGCAGGTCGGCGTTGTAGTAGCCCAGGACACCGAGGCGGCGCTCGCGCATGCGCGCCGCGATCGTCTCCGAGGAGATCAGCCGCGGGTTGGCGCTGTCGCTGGCCACGGCGAGGCACCACAGCGAGCCATACAGCGGAATGAACAGCGCCAGCGGATGCACCTGCTTGAAGACCCTGCGCAGGCTGGCGGCGTTCTTCTTCACCGTTTCCGGCGCGTACACCGGCGTGCCCAGGTGCAGCGTCAGCAGGCCACCCGGGTTCAGCCGCTCGCGGCACAGGCGGAAGAACTCCTCCGAGTACAGGTGGAACGCAGGCGTGTCCGGGTCGGTCAGGTCGAGCACGATCAGGTCGAACTTCTCGCTGGCGTTCTTCACGTACTCGAAGCCGTCGCCGATGCGGATCTCCAGCCGCGGGTCGTCGAGCGCGCCGCGGTGGATCTCGCCGAGATGGCCGCGCGCGACGTCGATCACCGCCGCGTCGAGCTCGGCCATCACGATGCGCTTCACGCTCGGGTGCTTGAAGATTTCCTCGGACGAGCCGCCATCGCCGCCGCCGATCACCAGCACCGACTGCGGGTTCGGGTGCGTCAGCAGCGCCGGGTGCGTCATGCACTCGTGATAGAAGAATTCCTCCTTCTCGGAGGTCATCAGCCGGCCGTCGAGGCGGAACAGCTTGCCGAACTGCGGCGTGTCGTAAACCTCGACGCGCTGGTACGGCGAATCGATGGTCTGCAGCCGCCGCGTGGCGGTGAAGCCGTAGCCCGCGTTGGCGTTCAGCCAGTCGAAGATCAGTTCATCCGAGCCGGCAGTGCCGCCCGGCGCGTGTCCCGCCGAGGCGCTCGCGGCGGACTCGGTGCTGGCGGCGAGGTCGCCGCGGATGATGCGATTGACCGCCTGGCTCGTCGGCCGGAAGGCGACCATCAGCGCGTCGAAAAGCTGCTGTGCCTTACCGCTGTTGTCGTCAGTGAAGTTGCAGACGTAGACGTCGAGCGTCACGCCGCGCCGCTCGGGCCAGGTATGCACGGCCAGGTGCGACTCGGCGAGCAGCACCGCGCCGGTGATGCCGCCGGGCTGGCCGTTCCAGTCCGGGAACACGTGGTATTTCTCGTCGACAATCGTGAGCCCCGCGGCGACAGTCGCGTCGCGGCACAGCGTCGAGAGTTTGTCCAGATCCGTCAGCAGCGCGGAAGTGCAGCTGCAATCGAACAGATCACCCGTAAGGTGAAGTCCTTGCATCGTCATCCCCCAGCAGGTCCGCCCTAATCGACCTGAATCACGGCTCATCACCGCAACCCACGATCCGGGACCCGGCGCTGGTGCGCGGCGCGCGGGTCGGTAACAGCTCTCGCTGCGTCGATTGGACCTGGCGGGGGAAGATGCCCAGACCGCGGGCAACCCGTTGCTTCCGGTACTCCGGATCGAATTTGAAGGGCGGATGCTAACGGAATTCCCCCGCCGGCGAAAGCGGATCGGCGCCACCCAAGTCGAGCAGTTACTCGACGTTTGACCGGGCGCAGCGCCGCCGCGCGGCGGACGGGTAACTTTGTGTCGGCTGATAAGCTCTTTGCCGCCGCCGCAGTCTGCGGCGGCGCATTCGCGCGTTAGTCCCGGCCCCATGCCCGACACCGCCTCCATGCCGATGCCGACCCGTGAGCGGATGTGTCACGCGCTGCGCGCGCTGGCGATGGACGCGGTGCAGAAGGCCAACTCGGGCCACCCGGGCATGCCGATGGGCATGGCGGAGATCGCGCTGGCGCTATGGCATCGGCGCCTGCGTCACGATCCCGCCGACCCGCAGTGGCCGGACCGCGACCGCTTCGTGCTGTCCAACGGCCATGGCTCGATGCTGCTGTACGCGCTGCTGCACTTGACCGGCTACGACCTGCCGATGGACCAGCTGGCGCGTTTCCGACAGATGCACAGCCGCACGCCGGGACATCCGGAATTCGGCCTGACGCCGGGCGTGGAGACCACCACCGGGCCGCTCGGGCAGGGCCTGGCCAACGCGGTGGGCATGGCGCTGGCGGAGAAACTGCTGGCGGCGGAGTTCAACCGGCCGGAGCTGCCGATCGTCGACCACCGGACCTATGTCTTCGCCGGCGACGGCTGCCTGATGGAGGGCATCTCGCACGAGGCGGCGTCGCTGGCCGGCACCTGGCGGCTCTCCAAGCTCATCGTCATCTACGACGACAACGGCATCTCGATCGACGGCAAGGTCAGGCACTGGTTCACCGACGACACCGCGGCGCGCTTCCGCGCCTATCGCTGGAACGTGATCGGCCCCGTGGACGGCCACAACGTGGAAAGCGTCGGGCAGGCGATCGACCAGGCGCAGGGTTCCGAGGCGCCGACGCTGATCATCGCCCGCACGGTGATCGGCAAGGGCTCGCCCAACCGCGCCGGCAGCGAGAAGGCGCACGGCGAGGCGCTCGGCGAAGCCGAGGTCGCCGCCACCCGCGCGGCGATCGGCTGGCAGCACGCGCCGTTCGAGGTTCCGGCGGACATCGCCCAGGCGTGGGACGCGCGCGCGGCAGGCGCGCTGCGGCACGCGCAGTGGCGCGACGTGTTCGCGCGCTACGAGCAGGCGCATCCGGGACTGGCCGCGGAATTCCGCCGTCGCATGCGCGGTGATCTGCCGGCGAACTTCGCCGCGGCGGTGGCCGAGGCGGTCTCCGTCGCGCAGGGCAAGGGCGAGTCGGTCGCCACACGCAAGGCGTCGCAACTGGCGCTCGAGCGGTTCGCCGAGGCGGAGCCGGCGATGATCGGCGGCTCGGCGGATCTGACCGGCAGCAACCTGACCCGGTGGAGCAAGGCCGACGCGCTGCGCGTCGGCGACGACGGCTTCGCGCCGGGGCGCCACGTCAACTACGGCGTACGCGAGTTCGGCATGTGCGCGATCGCCAACGGCCTGGCCCTGCACGGCGGCTTCATCCCGTTCGTGGGCACCTTCCTGGTGTTCTCCGACTACGCGCGCAACGCCCTGAGAATGGCGGCGCTGATGAGGCAGCGCGTCGCGTTCGTCTTCACGCACGACTCGATCGGGTTGGGCGAGGATGGCCCGACGCACCAGGCGGTGGAGCAGGCGGCGAGCCTGCGTCTGATCCCGAACATGGACGTCTGGCGCCCGTGCGACACGGTGGAGACGCTGGTCGCCTGGGCGCATGCCATCGAGCGGGGCGACGGTCCGACCTCGCTGCTGCTGTCGCGGCAGGCCGTGCCTTTCCTGCGCCGGCGGGCCGACGCCGAGGCGGCGCGCAAGGGCGCGTATGTGTTCAGCGAGGCGAAGGGCGGCTCGCGCCGGGCGCGCGCGGTGATCATCGCCACCGGCTCCGAGGTGACGCTGGCGATGCAGGCGCAGGAGAGGCTCGCTGCGGGCGGCGTGCCGGTGCGCGTGGTGTCGATGCCGTCGACGACCGTGTTCGACCGCCAGCATGCGAAGTACAAGGCGTCGGTGCTGCCGGCGGGGCTGCCGCGGGTCGCGGTCGAGGCCGGGGTCACCGATTTCTGGTGGAAGTACGTGCGCGCCGGCGGCGCGGTGCTCGGGGTGGACCGCTTCGGCGAGTCGGCGCCGGCGGCGGACGTGTACAGGCATTTCGGGCTGACGGTCGACAATCTCGTCGCGACCGTGCAGGCCGTCTTATCCGAGGAGAAGCAGTCATGACGATCAGGGTTGCCATCAACGGCTATGGCCGCATCGGCCGCAACATCGTTCGCGCGCTCTACGAGAGCGGCAAGAAGCACGACCTCCAGATCGTGGCGGTCAACGATCTCGGGGACGTCAAGATCAACGCCCATCTGACCAAGTACGACACCGCGCACGGCAAGTTCCCCGGCACGGTGGCCATCGACGGCGATTCGCTGGTCGTCAACGGCGACCGCATCAAGGTGCTGTCCAACCGCGACCCGTCGCAGCTGCCGTGGAAGGACCTCGGCGTCGACGTGGTGCACGAGTGCACCGGCTTTTTCACCAGCAAGGAGAAGGCTTCGGCGCACCTGAAGGCCGGCGCCAAGAAGGTGATCATCTCCGCCCCGGGTGGCAAGGACGTCGACGGCACCATCGTCTATGGCGTCAACCACGGCTCGCTGAAGGCCGCGCACACGGTGATCTCGAATGCCTCGTGCACGACCAACTGCCTGGCGCCGATGGTCAAGCCCCTGCACGAGAAAATCGGGCTGGTCAACGGCCTGATGACGACGATCCACGCCTACACCAACGACCAGGTGCTGACCGACGTCTACCACGAGGACCTGCGCCGGGCGCGCGCCGCCGCGCACAACATGATCCCGACCAAGACCGGCGCCGCCGCCGCCGTGGGCCTGGTGCTGCCGGAGCTGAACGGCAAGCTCGACGGCTACGCGATCCGCGTGCCGACGATCAACGTGTCGGTGGTCGACCTGTCGTTCGTCGCCGCCCGCGACACCACGGTCGACGAGATCAACGCGATCATGAAGGCCGCCGCCGACGGCGAACTGAAGGGCATCCTCGGCTACAACGCCGAGCCGCTCGTTTCCAGCGACTTCAACCACGACCCGCGCTCCAGCATCTTCGAGGCCACCCTGACCAAGGTGTCCGGCCGCCTCGTCAAAGTCTCCAGCTGGTATGACAACGAGTGGGGATTCAGCAATCGGATGCTGGACACCACGGTAACGCTGATGGCGGCCAAGTGAGGGTTTGACCACGGCCGATCCGGCGTCTCGCCGCTGGGTCGGCCGGCCGGCGGATTCGCCGGCTTTTCACATCGGATACGCTTGCGCCGGTTCGTGAGGCACCGGCGGGATTGCGCCGTTTCCTCACACGGGCGCCGGATGTCGCCGTCGCCCGCGGTCAGCGGCGACGCGGCGTCGAGCGTTGCAGCAGAACCCTCCAGGAGCCGCGATGAAGCCCTTCCTTGCCTTGCTTGCAGCGCTCGTCCTTGCCGCCGTCGGCACAGCGGCGGCGGCACCCGCGCGCGCGGCGGTTGCGGCCGAGGCCGCCACGGTGCGGGTCATCGTCAAGTTCCGCGATGGCGCGGCGGTGCCCGCGCCCAAAGCGCGCGCCGCGCAGACCCGGATCGACGCTCTGGCCTCGCGCCAGGCCATGCGGCTCGCGCTGGCCCGCAGCGTCTCGGAGCACATGCACGCCGTCTGGCTCGACCGGCCGCTGCGGGGCCGCGAACTCGAGCGCGCGCTGCGACGCCTGTCGGCCGACCCGGCCGTGGAGTACGCGATCGCCGACCGGCGCAAGTACCGGGCGGCGGTGCCGAACGATCCGCTGTTCAACCAGGCCGCCGAGACCGGCCAGTGGTGGCTGACCACGCCGAACGCGACCTTTGTCTCGGCGATCGACGGTCCTGCGGCCTGGAACCTGACCACCGGCGATCCGGGCATCGTCGTCGCCGTGCTCGATACCGGCGCGATGTTCGATCATCCCGATCTCGGGCGCGCCGCGCAGGGCGGCAAGCTGCTGGCCGGCTACGATTTCGTCGGTGGCAGCGGTTCGGCCGACGCGATCAAGGTCGCCAACGACGGCAGCGCGCGCGATGCCGATGCCAACGACCCGGGCGACTGGATCGACGCCGCCGACCGGCGCGACCCGCTGTTCTCCGACTGCGAGGAGTCCGACAGTTCCTGGCACGGCGCGCACATCGCCGGGATCATCGGCGCGCGCAGCAACAACGGCACGGGCGGCGCCGGCATCGGCTGGAGTACGCCGGTGCTGCCGGTGCGCGTGCTCGGCAAGTGCTTCGGCTTCGACTCGGACATCCTCGCCGGCATGCGCTGGGCCGCCGGGCTCGACGTCGGCGGCGGCGTTGCAGTCAACCCGACGCCCGCGCGCGTGGTCAACCTGAGCCTTGGCGCGCTGGAAGCGTGCTCGCCGGCATACAGCGGCGTCGTGTCCGAACTGCGCGCGCGCAACGTGCTGGTGGTCGCGGCGGCCGGCAACGACGGCGCGAACGAGGTGTCCTCGCCGGGCAACTGCCCGGGGGTGGTCTCGGTCACCGCGCTGCGCCACGTCGGCACCAAGGTCGGCTTCGCCAACTTCGGCCGCGGCGTGACGATCGCCGCGCCGGGTGGCAACTGCGTCAACGTCGGCCCCAACGAGCCTTGCCTGTATCCGATCATCTCGACCGACAACAGCGGGTTGAAGTCGCCGGCGCCGGGCACCGGCATGATCTACGGCGGCAAGCTCGGCACCAGCTTCTCGACGCCGATGGTCGCCGGCGTGGCCGCGCTGATGCTCAGCCGCGATCGGCTGCTGACCAACGACGACCTGATCGCCCGGCTGCGCCTGACCACGCGCGTGTTCCCGGCCGCCGACCCGGAGCTGCTCGCCTGCTCCGATCCGGAGTTCAAGCCGAACGATGCCGGCGACCTGCCCAACGACGGCCAGTGCAACTGCACGTCGGACTCGTGCGGCGAGGGGATGCTGGACGCTGGCGCCGCCGTGCGCGCGGCCACCAACGCGGTGGCGGTCGTCTTCGGCCCCTCGAGCGGCGCCCAGGGCGTGGCGGTCACCTACGACGGCACGCAGAGCCTGCCCGCGCCGCGCCGGCAGATCACGAGTTACGCCTGGAGCATCGTCTCCGGGCCGGCCGGCGGCGCCTTCTCGGCGCCCACCGCGCAGCGCACGCAGTTCACCGGCAACGCCGGCGAGTACACGCTGCGGCTGGCGGTCATCGACGACGCCGGCACCTCCGACGCCTACGACTTCACGCTGAGCGTCGCGCCGCCGAGCGGCGGTGGCGACAGCGGTGGCGGCGGTGGCGGCGCGCTGTCGTGGCCGCTGCTCGTCCTGCTGGCCGGCGGCTCGGCGTTCCTTCGCCGCCGCGTCAGCCGCTGATCGCGCGGCGTTCGCGCCTGCGGCCAAAGCGCAGCCCGAGCGCGGCGCCGATCGCCGCGCCCGCGAGGTGCGCCTGCGGCACGACCGGCGCGCCGAGCCAGGCCGCGTGCGGCGTCTGGCCTGCCTGTGGAAACTCCAGCGCCAGCTTGATCGCGCCGCCGGCGAGCAGCGCGGCCGCGATCCAGGTCGCGGCCGCGCGATCGCTGCGTACTGCCTCGCGCAGCGCCGCGCCGGCGCCGGCGAAGAACAGCGCGTGCAGCGCGCCCGAGGCGCCGCGATACCAGGCGATCGACGGATCAAGCGTGGCGAGCGCGACGGCCGTGCCGAGCGCGCCGAGCACCAGCACCACGGCCTGGCGCCTTGCGTCCAGCGTCGAGCCAAACAGGTGCGCCAGCGCCAGCCAGGCGCCGGCATTGACGAGCGCATGCGTCCAGTTCAGATGCACCAGGTGCCCGGTCAGCAGCCGCCAGGGTTCGGCGCCGATCGAGGCGCGCCGGTACTCCAGCCACGGCGCGGCGGCCGGCACGGCCTGCAGCAGCACGATCACCGCCGCGCCGGCAAGGGCCAGCCGCAGCGGCGGGTCGATGCGCCCGGCCTCGCCGGCGGCGAAATTTCTGTTCCGAGTCAAAGGTGAGTGAAAGCGGGCACGATCCGCAGCGACGCGTTCGTATAATCATTCGACTGCACGACGGCAGCCGCCGCGGCGATTGCTTCGCGGTGGCTGGCCCGTCCTTCCGCCTCCTTCACGGACGCCCCCAAGATGAAAGTCAAACTGCTCTCCGAACTGGCCGCGGCGCGCGCGCTTGCCGGCAAGCGTGTGTTCATCCGCTCGGACCTGAACGTGCCGCAGGACGACGCCGGCAACATCACCGAGGACACGCGCATCCGCGCCTCGGTGCCGGCGATCAGGATGGCGCTGGAGGCCGGCGCCGCCGTGATGGTCACCTCGCACCTGGGTCGGCCGACCGAAGGCGAGTTCAAGCCCGAGGACTCGCTGGCCCCGGTGGCGCGCCGGCTCAGCGAACTGCTCGGCCGCGACGTGCCGTTGCGCTCGAACTGGGTGGGCGGCGTGGAGGTGGCGCCGGGCCAGGTGGTGCTGCTGGAGAACTGCCGCATCAACAAGGGCGAGAAGAAGAACAACGACGAACTGGCGCAGAAAATGGCGAAGCTGTGCGACGTCTACGCCAACGACGCCTTCGGCACCGCGCACCGGGCCGAGGCCACCACGCACGGCATCGCCAAGTATGCGCCGGTGGCCTGCGCCGGCCCGCTGCTGGCGGCGGAGATCGAGGCGCTGGGCAAGGCGCTGCTCGAGCCGAAGCGGCCCCTGCTGGCGATCGTCGCCGGCTCCAAGGTCTCGACCAAGCTGACCATCCTCGCCAACCTGGCGCAGAAGGTCGACCTGCTGGTGGTCGGCGGCGGCATCGCCAACACGTTCCTGGCCGCCGAGGGCATGAAGATCGGCAAGTCGCTGGCCGAACTGGACCTCCTGCCCGAGTGCCGGAAGGTGCTGCAGACGCTGGCGGCCAAGGGCGGCACGCTGCCGCTGCCGAAGGACGTGGTGGTGGCGAAGGAGTTCAAGGCCGACGCGCAGGCCACCGTGCGGCGCGGCGACGACGTGCGCGACGACGAGATGATCCTCGACATCGGGCCGCAGACGACGCTCGAGCTGGCGCGGGTGATCAACTCCGCCGGCACGATCATCTGGAACGGCCCGGTCGGCGTGTTCGAGTTCGACGCCTTCGCCCACGGCACGCACCAGATGGCGCTGGCCATCGCCGAGGCCACCGCGCGCGGCGCGTTCTCGATCGCCGGCGGCGGCGACACGCTGGCGGCGATCGCCAAGTACAGCATCGCCGACCGTGTCAGCTACATCTCCACCGGCGGTGGCGCCTTCCTCGAGTTCCTCGAAGGCAAGACGCTGCCGGCGATCGAGGTGCTGCAGCAGCGGGCCGCGGGCTGAGGCGCGCCGGCCGCGGGAGCAGGAGATGCCGAACATGCGCAGTACCAAGATCGTGGCCACGATCGGACCCGCTTCCAGCGATCCGCTGGTGCTGCAGCGGCTGCTGGCCGCGGGTGTGGACGTGGTGCGGTTCAACTTCTCGCACGGCACGCCGGAGGAGCACTTCATGCGGGCCAGGCTGGTGCGCGAGGCGGCGGCGGCCAGCGGGCGCGAAGTGGCGATCATGGCCGACCTGCAGGGGCCGAAGATCCGCGTCGGGCGGTTCGACGGCGGCAAGATCGAGCTGCATCCGGGCACGCGCTTCGTTCTGGACAGCAGCTGCGAGCTCGGCAACGCCGAGCGCGCCTGCCTCGACTACAAGGATCTGACCAAGGACGTGCGTTCCGGCGACGTGCTGCTGCTGAACGACGGCCTGCTGGTGCTCGACGTCGACCGCGTCGCCGGGGCCGAGATCGTCACCACGGTGCGCATCGGCGGCGAGCTGACCGACAACAAGGGCATCAACAAGCAGGGCGGCGGGCTGTCGGCGCCGGCGCTCACCGCCAAGGACGTGCGCGACATCGAGACGGCGATGGAATGCGGCGCCGACTACATTGCCGTGTCGTTCGTCAAGAACCGCACCGACGTCGAAATGGCGCGCCGGCTGGCCACGATCGCCGGCGAGAAGCACGGCATCAAGCCGCTGATCATCGCCAAGATCGAGCGCGCCGAGGCGGTGCCGCTGCTGCGCGAGATCCTCGACGCCGCCGACGGCATCATGGTGGCGCGTGGCGACCTGGCGGTCGAAGTCGGCAACGCCGCGGTGCCGGCGCTGCAGAAGCGGATGATC
>Ga0114939_10000792_pt1 | contig 26096 bp, 26 predicted proteins | sample AshMeaCrysSpring_FD_87196 | JGI IMG/M metagenome (GOLD analysis project Ga0114939, IMG submission 87196) | Groundwater microbial communities from Big Spring, Nevada to study Microbial Dark Matter (Phase II) - Ash Meadows Crystal Spring | ecosystem: Environmental > Aquatic > Deep subsurface >...
CTTCGCGCTGGCCGGCCGGGGGATCGGCACCCGCCTCATCGTGAACGCCGCGTCGGGCCGCCTCGCCGACACCAACGTCACCAGGGAGGACCGTGCCGTGCACGTCAGCCCCGTGGGCGCGATCCTGCCCAAGCGCCGGGGCTTCGCGATCCCAATCGGTAAGCGCGTCTTCGACCTGAAGCCCATCTCGGCCGTGGCCGACGCCTCCGCCGAGGTCGAGGAGCGCCAGCCATGACCGAAGCCGCCGCGCCCGCACGGGAAGCAAGACCGGCGGCAAGGAAGCTGCGCGTCGCGACGACGTCGCTCGCCGGCTGCTTCGGCTGCCACATGTCCCTCCTCGACATCGACGAGCGCCTCTTCGCGCTGCTCGACAAGGTGGAATTCGACCGCTCGCCCATCACCGACACGAAGGACGTGGGCGAGTGCGACGTGGGGCTCATCGAAGGCGGGCTCTGCAACGCGGAAAACGTGCACGTCCTGCGCGAGTTCCGCGCCCGCTGCAAGGTGCTGATCGCCGTGGGTGCCTGCGCGATCAACGGGGGGCTGCCGGCCCAGCGCAACCACCTGTCGCTGCCGCGCCTGCTGCAGGAGGTCTACCACAGCGACCCCGGGGCGCGGTACGGCCTCATCCCGAACGATCCCGAGCTGCCGCTGCCCCTCAACAAGGTGCACCCGCTGCACGAGGTCGTGAAGATCGACCACTTCATCCCGGGCTGCCCGCCCTCCGCCGACGCGCTCTGGAAGGTGCTCACCGACCTGCTCGCCGGCCGCGAGGAGCGGCTCGGCCACGGGCTCATCCACTTCGACTGACTCCCGCCATGACCTACGCCCTGGAAACCGCCGAACGGCCCGAGACCCTGCGCCGCGTGGCGATCGACCCCGTCTCCCGCGTCGAGGGGCACGGCAAGGTGACCATCCTCCTCGACGACGCCAGCAAGGTGCACCAGGTGCGGCTGCACGTGGTGGAGTTCCGCGGCTTCGAGCGCTTCATCCAGGGGCGCCCGTACTGGGAGGTGCCGGTGATGGTGCAGCGGCTGTGCGGCATCTGCCCGGTGAGCCACCACCTGGCCGCCTCCAAGGCCATGGACGCCATCGTGGGCGCAACCCGGCTCACGCCGACGGCGGAGAAGGTGCGCCGGCTGATGCATTACGGCCAGATCCTGCAGTCGCACGCGCTGCACTTCTTCCACCTGTGCTCGCCGGACCTGCTGTTCGGCTTCGCTTCCGAGGCGGGGCGCCGCAACATCGTCGGCGTCGCGCAGGCGCACCCGGAGACGGCGCGCCGCGGCGTGCTGCTGCGCCGCTTCGGGCAGGAGGTGATCCGCGTCACGGCGGGCAAGCGCATCCACGGCACCGGCTCGGTGCCGGGCGGCGTGAACAAGGCGGTGACGCCGGCGGAACGGGAGGAACTGCTCAAGGACATCTACGCCATCGTCGGCTGGTGCCGCGACGCGGTCCGGATGGTGAAGGAACTTCACGGGCAGGACCCGGCCCTCTACAACAGCTTCGGCGTCTTCCGCTCCAACATGATGTCGCTGGTGGGCGCCGACGGCGGGCTCGATTTCTATGACGGCCGGCTGCGCGCGCGCGACGACACGGGGAAGATCCTCTTCGACGGCGTCGACTACCGGGACTACCGCCGCTTCATCCGCGAGGAGGTGAAGCCTTGGAGCTACATGAAGTTCCCGTTCCTCGCCGAGCTGGGCGCCGAGAAGGGCTGGTACAAGGTGGGACCGCTGGCGCGCGTGCAGAACTGCGACCACATCCGCACGCCGCTCGCCGAGGCGGAGCGCCGCGAGTTCGTGGACTACGCGGGCGGCTCGCCCATCCACGCGCCGCTCGCCTACCACTGGACGCGCATGATCGAGATGCTGCACGCGGCGGAGACGATCAAGGACCTGCTGCACGACGACGACATCCTCGGCGACGATCTCCTCGCCTCGGGCGAGCGGGGACGGGAGGGAATCGGCGTGGTGGAGGCCCCGCGCGGCACGCTCATCCACCACTACCGCGTGGACGACGACGACCTCGTCACCCTGTGCAACCTCATCGTCTCGACCACGCACAACAACCAGGCGATGAACGAGGCCATCCGCCACGTCGCCAAGCGCTACCTGAGCGGCCGCGAGATCACCGAGGGCCTCCTCAACCACATCGAGGTGGCCATCCGCGCCTTCGACCCCTGCCTCTCCTGCGCGACCCACGCCCTGGGGCAAATGGCGCTGGAAGTGAGCCTCGTCGACGCGGAAGGCAGGGAGGTCGACCGGCTCGCCCGCCACGGCGACGGCGGGGTATTGCGGGGAGGGGGCGCTTGAAGGCGCCGGTCGCCGTCTTCGCCATCGGCAACCGCAGCCGCGGCGACGACGCGGCTGCGCCCGCGTTGCTCGACCGGCTGCAGGCGTGGCTCGCCTCGGAGGGGCCGCGCCAGGACTTCGAGCTCTTCGAGGCCTATCAGCTCCAGCCGGAGGACGCTCTGGACCTGGCCGGACGCCGCGTCGCGCTCTTCATCGACGCGAGCCGCGCCGTGAATGCCGGCGTGGCCTTTCGCGAAGAGGCGCCCCGCGCGGGGCTCGCGGCGACGCACGCGCTCGCGCCGGCGGCGCTGCTCGACCTCTACGGGAAGCTCGGCCTCGGCCCGCCGCCGCCCGCATTCGTCATGGAAATCGGTGCGTCGCGCTTCGAACTGGGCGAGGGCCTCTCGCGCGAGGCGGAGGCGGCGCTGGAACGGGCGTGGCCGCTGCTTTGCGGACTGGCCTCGGCGGCGCGGCCGGAGGCGTGGCGTGCGCTTGCCGGGGGCGAGGGTTCCCAGGTGCCGGCGGATCGCGTCGCGCCTGTCGCGGCGCCCCGATCGCCGCGATAGCGGCTGGGTGTTCGCGTGATTTCCGGACGGTTCGTTGACGCTGGTCATCACGACAGGCCCGGCATTTGCTTTACTGGGGGTGTGACATCGCAACAGGAGAATCCCATGGCAGCGAAGAAGCCCGCCGCGAAGACGCCGGCAAAGGAGGCGAAGGCGGAAGTGCCCCCCAAGGCAGTGAAGACCCCGCCGGCGGCAAAGGGCGCGAAGAGCGCAAGGAGTCCCGGCGCCAGGAAGGCGGAAGAGCCGCCGAAGGGCACCGGCGCGGTGCAGAAAGCGAAGGCGCCTCCCCGGAAGAGGGCGGAGGCGACGAAGGGCGCTGCTGCTGCGGGCCCGGCCGTGATCGAGATCGAGACCCTGTTCTTCGACCGTGACCGGATGGTGGCGGAGGCAGCGTACTATCGTGCCGAGCGGCGCGGGTTCTCGCCCGGCGCGGAACTGGAGGACTGGCTCGGGGCCGAGGCCGAGATCGATCGCCTGATGGGGCGCTGATCCCCGGGAAGCGTGACGGCCTCGCCCGCGCAAAGGGGTTGCGACGATGGGCGCGGCGGAACGGGTGGCACTGGGCGAAGCGGGGCATGAACGGCGCGGCGGCATGCTGGCGCGGGACGCGCTGGCCATGGTGCTGGCCGGCGGGCGCGGCAAGCGGCTTTGCAGCCTGACGGATTGGCGGGCCAAGCCGGCCGTGCCGTTCGGCGGCAAGTTCCGCATCATCGACTTCGCCCTCTCGAATTGCGTGAACTCGGGCATCCGACGGGTGGGCATCTGCACGCAGTACAAGGCGCAGAGCCTCATCCGCCACGTCCAGCGCGGCTGGAGCTTCCTCGACGGCCGCTTCAACGAGTTCATCGAACTGCTGCCGGCGCAGCAGCGGGTGACCAGCGACTGGTACCGCGGCACGGCCGACGCGGTCTACCAGAACCTCGACATCCTGCGGCGCATCGGCCCGCGGCTGGTGCTCGTGCTGGCGGGCGACCACGTCTACAAGATGGACTACCGGCGCATGCTCGAGGCGCACGCCGCCAGCGGCGCGCAGCTCACGATCGCGTGCGTCGTGGTGCCGCTCGAGCAGGCGTCGTCGCTGGGTGTCATGGCGGTGGACGCGGGAATGCGCGTGGTCGGCTTCGAGGAGAAGCCGGCCTCGCCGGCGGCCCTGCCCGGGCGGCCGGGGTTCGCGCTCGCGAGCATGGGCATCTACGTCTTCGACGCCGACTTCCTCTACGACGAGCTGCTGCGCGACGCGGGGCTGGCGGACTCCGGGCACGACTTCGGCGGCGACCTCATCCCGCGCTTCGTCCGGGAGGGGCGAAGGGTCATCGCCCACGACTTCGCCGAGAGCTGCGTGAACGTGGTGGACGGCGTACCGTACTGGCGCGATGTCGGCACGGTGGACGCCTTCTGGGAGGCGAACCTGGACCTCTGCCGCGTGGTGCCGGACCTCAACCTCTACGACGAGTCCTGGCCCATCTGGACCACGCAGGAGCAGGTGCCGCCGGCGAAATTCGTCTTCGACGACGACGGCCGGCGCGGAGCCGCCGTGGACTCCCTCGTGTGCGGCGGCTGCATCGTCAGCGGCGCGCGCGTCAAGGGGTCCCTGCTGGCGGTGAACGTGCGCGTGCACAGCTTCTGCACGGTGGAGGACTCGGTCATCCTTCCGAACGTCGACATCGGCCGCCGCTCGGTGGTCCGGCGCGCCGTCATCGACAAGAACTGCCGCCTGCCGCCGGGGTTCCGCGTGGGGGTCGACCCCGAGGAGGACCGGCGGCGCTTCCACGTCACGGCGAAGGGCGTCGCGCTGGTCGTGCCCGAGATGCTGGGACAGCAGGTCCACCACGTTCGCTGAACGGCATCGGCGGCGGCGCTGCGACCGCACGGGTCGAGCGACTCGGCGCGTTTCCCATGACGGGCAGCGGCCTTTTGCCAGACAATGCGGGTAATGCCCGGGTGACCCGGGCCTCGCCGACCTTCCCTCCGTGACCAGTCCCTATCCGCACCTGCTTTCCCCGCTCGACCTCGGCTTCACCACCCTCGCCAACCGCGTGCTCATGGGCTCCATGCACACCGGCCTGGAGGACAAGGCGAAGCACTTCCCCCAGCTCGCCGCGTACTTCGCCGAGCGGGCGCGCGGCGGCGTCGGCCTCATCGTCACCGGGGGATTCGCGCCGAACATCGAGGGCTGGCTCACGCCCTTCGGCTCCACGCTTGCCTCGGCGGCGGCCGCACGCGCGCACCGGCCGATCACGCAGGCGGTCCACGCGGAAGGCGGCAGGATCGCCCTGCAGATCCTGCACGGCGGCCGCTATGGCTATTCGCCGTTCTGCGTGGCCCCGTCGCGGCTCAAGTCGCCCATCAGCAAGTTCACGCCCCGGGAACTGACTTCCGCGGGCGTCGAGCGCCAGATCCGCGCCTTCGTGCGCTGCGCCGCGCTCGCGCGCGATGCCGGCTACGACGGCGTCGAGGTCATGGGCAGCGAGGGGTACTTCATCAACGAGTTCCTCGCGGCGCAGACCAACCGGCGGACGGACCAGTGGGGCGGGAGCTACGAGAATCGCATGCGCCTGCCGGTCGAGATCGTCTCGCGCATCCGCGAGAAGGTGGGGCGCGACTTCATCGTCGTGTTTCGCCTGTCGATGCTCGACCTCGTGCCCGGCGGCAGCACCTGGGAGGAGGTGGTGATGCTCGCGAAGGCCATCGAGCGTGCGGGGGCCACGATCATCAACACGGGCATCGGCTGGCACGAGGCGCGCGTGCCCACCATCGCCACCAGCGTGCCGCGCGCGGCCTTCGCCTGGGTGACGAAGAAGCTCCGCGGCGAGGTGAGGATCCCGCTCTGCACCACCAACCGCATCAACGCCCCGGCGGTGGCCGAGCAGGTGCTGGCCGACGGCTGCGCCGACATGGTGTCGATGGCGCGGCCGCTTCTGGCCGACCCCGACTTCGTGCGCAAGGCGGCGGCGGGGAGGGCGGACGAGATCAACACCTGCATCGCCTGCAACCAGGCCTGCCTCGACCACGTCTTCGAGGGAAAGCTCGCCTCGTGCCTCGTCAACCCGCGCGCCTGCCGGGAGACGGAGCTCGTGTTGCGGCCGGCCGCGGCGAGGAAGCGCGTCGCGGTGGTGGGCGCCGGGCCCGCGGGGCTCGCCTGCGCCACGGCGCTCGCAGAGCGGGGCCACGACGTGAACCTGTTCGAGGGCTCCGCGGAGATCGGCGGCCAGTTCAACCTGGCCAAGCGCGTCCCCGGAAAGGAGGAATTCGGCGAGACGATCCGCTACTTCCGGCGGCGCCTCGAGACGGCCGGTGTGCGTGTGCATCTCTCCCAGCGCGTTTCGGCCGAAGACCTCAAGGGTCACGACGCGGTCGTGCTGGCCACGGGCGTGGTGCCCCGCGACCCGAAGATCCCCGGCGGAGACGACCCGCGCGTCCTCTCCTACATCGACGTGCTGAGGGGTGGGAAGGCGGTCGGAAAGCGGGTGGCCATCGTCGGTGCCGGCGGCATCGGCTTCGACGTGGCGGAGTTCCTCGTGCACGACGGCCCTTCGCCCTCGCTCGACATCGCGGCATGGCGGCGCGAGTGGGGCGTGGCGGATCCGGCCGAGGTGCGCGGCGGCGTGGCGGGCGTGAAGCCGCAGCCCGCGCCACCGGCGCGCGAGGTGTACCTCCTGCAGCGCAAGAAGTCGAAGCCCGGCGCCGGGCTCGGCAAGACCACCGGCTGGATCCACCGCGCGGCCCTCAAGATGAAGCGTGTCGAGATGCTGGCCGGCGTGAACTACGAGGGTGTCGTCGGGAAGGGGCTGGCGATCAGCTTCGGCGAGGCCCGCGAGAAGGCGACGGTGCTCGAGGTGGACACCATCGTCCTGTGCGCGGGGCAGGAGCCCCTTCGCGAGCTGGAGGCGCCGCTGCGGGCCGCGGGCGTTTCGGTCCACCTCATCGGCGGCGCGTCCGTCGCGGCGGAGCTGGACGCCAAGCGCGCCATCGAGGAAGGCACGCGCCTCGCCGCTTCGCTTTGAAGGGGACGCAACCCTTTTTCCACGAGGGCCTGCCCGGCAATCGCGGCAGCATTGCGTCGGGAAAAGGGTTGCGTCCCCTTCAAAGCAGTTTCGGACGCTTCAGGCCATGGCCTTCGCCATGCGGGCGACGGCCTTCTGCAGGTTCTCCAGGGAGGTCGCGAAGGAGATGCGCAGGCACCCTTCGGTCCCGAACGCCGAGCCGGGCACCGCGGCCACCGCCTCCGGCTGTTCCATGAGGTAGTCGCAGAGGGCGAGGTCGGTCGCTTCCCGGAGCTTGCCGGCTGCGGCGAGGCGCCGGATGGCGGCGCTGCAGTCCGGGAACACGTAGAACGCGCCGGCGGGCGCGAGGCAGCGCACGCCCGGAATCCGGTTGAGTGCGTCGACCAGGAAGTCGCAGCGCTCCCGGAAGGCCTTCACCATCGGCACGATGCAGGACTGGTCGCCGTTGAGCGCAGCCTCGGCGGCGTACTGCGCGATGGAGGTCGGGTTGGAGGTGGAATGCGACTGCACGTTCTCCATCGCCTCGATGAGCTCGCGCGGACCGCCGCAGTAGCCGATGCGCCAGCCGGTCATCGAGTAGGCCTTGGATACGCCGTTTTCCACGACCGTCCGGTCGTAGAGGTCCGGGCAGACGTTGAGAATGTTCACGAACTTCGAGCCGTCGAGCAGGATCTGCTCGTACATGTCGTCGGAGGCGATGATCACGTTCGGGTGCCTGCGCAGAACGCCGCCCAGCGCCTTCAGCTCGTCGGCGGTGTAGACCGCGCCCGATGGGTTGGAGGGGCTGTTGATGAAGACCAGCCGCGACTTCGGAGTGATGGCCTTCTCCAGCTGGGCGGCGGTGATCTTGAAGCCCTGGTCGATGCCCGCCGGGATGAACACGGGATTGGCGTCCGCCATCATCGCCATGTCCGGGTAGCTTACCCAGTAGGGCGCGGGGATGATCACCTCGTCGCCGGGATTGAGGAGGGCGAGGCACAGGTTGAAGGACGTGTGCTTGCCGCCGCAGGAGACGAGAACCTGCTTCTCGGTGTAGTCGAGTCCGTTGTCGCGCTTGAACTTGGCGATGATGGCCTTCTTGAGCGAGGGCGTGCCGCCCGCCGGCGTGTACTTCGTGAGCCCCTTGTTCATGGCCGCCACGGCGGCGTCCTTGATGAACTGGGGGGTGTCGAAGTCCGGCTCCCCGGCGCCGAGGCCGATGACGTCCCTGCCCTCGCTCTTGAGCTTCGCCGCTTTCGCGGTGATGGCGAGGGTGGGGGAAGCCTTGATGTTGGCGAGGCGGGCGGCGACGAGGGACATGGTTTTTTCCGGGGCGGGAGCGTAGGGGGGGGGCGAGCCGGCGGCCATTTTAACGTATGTTGCGCTGCAGCATGGGGCTCGCCCGCGCGCTCGCGCGCAGCGGCGACCGCGGGAAGTTGCCGCTTCACCCACCCGCCCCCGCCGGGATAGCCGCGGTTGATAGAATTGCCGATTGCCCCGCGCCCTGCACCATGACCGACGCCGTCACCTTCCCCGGCAGCCCCTTCCGCCTGCACCGGCCGTTCCTCCCCGCGGGGGACCAGCCCGCCGCCATCGAGGCGCTGGTGGAGGGCCTCAACGACGGGCTCGCCTACCAGACCCTCCTCGGGGTGACCGGATCCGGCAAGACCTACACCATGGCCAACGTCATCGCCCGCACCGGGCGGCCGGCGCTGGTGATCGCCCCCAACAAGACGCTCGCCGCGCAGCTCTACGCGGAGATGCGCGAGTTCTTTCCCGAGAACGCGGTCGAGTACTTCGTCTCGTACTACGACTACTACCAGCCCGAGGCCTACGTCCCGTCGCGCGACCTCTACATCGAGAAGGACAGCTCGATCAACGAGCACATCGAGCAGCTGCGCCTCTCGGCGACCAAGAGCGTGCTGGAGCGGCCGGACACGGTGATCGTGGCCACCGTCTCCTGCATCTACGGCATCGGGGATCCGGAGGACTACCAGGAGATGCGCCTCATCCTGCGCGAGCGCGACCCGGTGCCGCAGCGCGACCTCCTGCGGCGCCTGGCCGGGATGCAGTACACGCGCAACGACGTCGACTTCCGGCGCGGGACGTTTCGCGTGCGCGGGGACACCATCGACATCTTCCCGGCGGAGCTCGGCGAGACGGCCCTGCGCGTCTCGCTCTTCGACGATGAGATCGAGTCGCTCACGCTGTTCGATCCCCTCACGGGCCGCCTCGGCCAGAAGGTGCCGCGCTTCACGGTGTACGCGAAGAGCCACTATGTGACGCCGCGCGAGACCGTGCTCAACGCGATCGAGGCGATCAAGGCGGAGTTGCGCGAGCGGCTGGACTTCTTCCAGAAGGAGGGCAAGCTCCTCGAGTTGCAGCGCCTGCAGCAGCGCACCCACTTCGACCTCGAGATGCTCAACGAGCTGGGCTTCTGCAAGGGCATCGAGAACTACTCGCGCCACCTCTCGGGCCGCGCGCCCGGCGAGCCGCCGCCGACCCTCATCGACTACCTGCCGGCCAACGCCCTGATGATCATCGACGAGAGCCACGTCACGATCCCGCAGGTGGGCGGCATGTACAACGGCGACCGCTCGCGCAAGGAGACGCTCGTCGCCTACGGCTTCCGGCTGCCGTCGGCGCTCGACAACCGCCCCCTCCGGTTCGCGGAGTTCGAGCGGCAGATGCGGCAGGCGATCTTCGTCTCGGCCACTCCCTCGGACTACGAGGCGACGCACGCGGCGCAGTTGGTGGAGCAGGTGGTGCGCCCGACGGGCCTCGTCGACCCGGAGGTGATCGTGCGCCCGGCGAGCACGCAGGTCGACGACCTGCTTTCGGAGGTCACCAAGCGCACGGCGGTGAACGAGCGGGTGCTGGTGACCACGCTTACCAAGCGCATGGCCGAGGACCTCACGGACTACCTTGCCGAGCACGGCGTGAAGGTCCGCTACCTGCACTCCGACATCGACACCGTCGAGCGCGTGGAGATCATCCGGGACCTGCGCAAGGGGCTCTTCGACGTGCTGGTTGGCATCAACCTGCTGCGCGAGGGACTGGACCTCCCGGAGGTTTCCCTGGTCGCGATCCTCGACGCGGACAAGGAGGGGTTCCTGCGTTCGGCGCGCTCGCTCATCCAGACCATCGGGCGGGCGGCGCGCCACATCAACGGGACGGCGATCCTCTACGCCGACGCCATGACCGACTCGATGAAGGCCGCCATCGGCGAGACCGAGCGGCGGCGCGCGAAGCAGGTGGCCCACAACCTGGCGCACGGCATCGAGCCGAAGGGCGTGTCGAAGCGCATCAAGGATCTCATCGATGGGGTCTACGACGCCGACGAGGCGAAGGCGTCGAAGCGGGTCGCCAAGGAGGCTGCCGCCATCGAGGCGCTCGGGGAGAAGCAGCTGGACCAGCGCGTGAAGAAGCTGGAGAAGGAGATGCTGGAGGCGGCGCGCAACCTCGAGTTCGAGCGGGCGGCGGCGCTGCGCGACGAGCTGCGCCTGGCGCGGGACCGGCTCATGGAGGTGGGCGGTGGCTGAGCGGGCGGTGGGCATCCTCTTCGTGTGTAGCGGCAACATCTGCCGCTCGCCCACGGCTGAGGGCGTCTTTCGCCAAATGGCGCGAGTGCGCGGCGTGCTGCCGCAGCTGCGCATCGATTCCGCCGGCATGGAGGACTACCACGTGGGCGATCCGCCGGACCCCCGCGCCCTGGAGCACGCGGCACGCCGCGGCTACGACCTGAGCCCGCTCCGGGCGCGGCAGGTGGACGCGAGCGACTTCTCGGCGTTCGGGCACATCCTCGCCATGGACCGCGGCCACCTGAGACAATTGAAGGCGCTCGCACCGCAGGGGTCGCCGGCGCGCATCGCCATGTTCCTCGACCACTCCGAGCGCTGGCGCGGCCGCGACGTTCCCGATCCTTACTACGGCAGCGCGCGCGGCTTCGAGGAGGTTCTGGACATGGTGGAGGAGGCTTCCGTGCGGCTCCTCGACCACATCATCGCCGGATGGCGGCCATGACCCGTCACCGCTTTCCACCCTGGAGGTTCCGATGAGCAAGGCCGCCGTCAGCCGCTTCCCCGTCCCCAAGCTCTCCGAACTGCCCGAGGACATCCGCAGCCGCATCGCCAAGGTGCAGGAGAAGGCCGGGTTCGTCCCGAATGTCTTCGTCACGCTCGCACACCGGCCCGACGAGTTCCGCGCCTTCTTCGACTACCACGACGCGCTGATGCTGCGGCAGGGCGGGCTCAGCAAGGCCGAGAAGGAGATGATCGTGGTGGCGACCTCAAGCGCCAACCACTGCCTCTACTGCATCGTCGCCCACGGGGCGATCCTGCGCGCCTACGCCAAGCGCCCGCTGCTGGCGGACCAGGTGGCCGGCAACTACCTGAAGGCGGACCTCTCGGCGCGCGAGCGCGCGATCCTGGATTTCGCGATGAAGATCGCGACCGAGTCGCACCGCGTCGACGTGACCGACTTCGGCCCGCTGCACGCCCACGGCCTTTCCGACGAGGACGTGTGGGACGTTGGCGCCATCGCGGCGTTCTTTGCGCTCTCCAACCGCATGGCGAACCTCACGGCCATGCGGCCGAACGACGAGTTCTATTCGATGGGCCGCTGAGGCCGGCCGGCTACCAGCCGCCCGTCCTGATCCACTCCTCCAGCATCGGCAGGCGATCGACGCCCCAGAAGGGCTCGCCGTCGACGATGAAGTAGGGGGAGCCGAACACCCCGGCCTTGACGGCGTTCTCCACCTCGGTCCGGACCCGGGCCTTCACCGCGTCGCCCTTGAGGGGATCGACAAGCGCCTGCGTGTCCGCGCCGGCCTCGGCCGCGAGCGCCATCACCACTTCCGCGTCGGCGATGTCGCGGCCGTCGGCGAAGTAGGCGCGGAAGACGCGCTTGGCGAAGTCGTGCGCCCGGGCGGGATCCGCGTCGGCGATGAGGTAGAACGCCCGCGCCGCCACCTGCGTCGCGATGGGGAACACCGCCGGCAGGCGGAACGGCACGTCGTGGTAGCGCGCGGTGCGCGCGAAATCGCGCTTCGCGTAGTCGCCCTTGAGGGGCAGGTCGGCGAGCGGCGCCGTGCCGACCTGCTTGAAGATCGGTCCCAGCAGGATGGGGTGCCAGTTCACCGCGCGGTCGTGCCGCGCGGCGACCGCGTCGATCAGCTCCGCCGCGATGTAGCCGTAGGGCGAGGAGAAGTCGAACCAGAACGCGATCGGCGCGGGCATCCCGACCTCAGGGCTGCTGCGAGCCAGCGTCGCGGACGGCGGCGCCGGGCGCGGTTTCGACAAGCTGCAGCGGCTCCTGCGGCGCCGAGGACGCGGCGGCGTGGCGGCGGCGGCGCACCGGCCGTCGCGGCGCCTCCTCCTCCGCCACCGGCATTGCGACAACCTTGTCGCCTGCCGTCTCCACCAACTGCAGCGGCTCGGCGGCCACCGGCGCGCCATCTTCGTGGCGGCGACGGCGCACGGGGCGGCGGACGTCCTCGACGGCCGGCTCGTGCTCGCTCACCACCCGGTAGGTGGCCGGCGGCGGCGCGAAGGAGGCGATGACTTGCGGGGCGTGCGGAAGAGGTGTCGCCTCGACGTAGGCCTCGACCGTTGGCGCGACCGTGGGCGCGGCCTGCGGCCGCGTCTCGGCAATGACGGGGACGGGCGGCTCGGCGGCAGGCGGCACCGCGACGCCAGGCTCGGCGGCCTCACCTGTCATCGCCGCGGCAGCTTCGGCGGGCACTTCCTGCGCCCCTTCGGCGCCGCGCTCACCGCGGTCGCCACGGCCACGGCCGCGGCCGCGCCGGCGGCGACGGCCTCCCTCTTCCTCTCCCACCGGGACTTCCGCACCCGGCCGCTCGACCGGCGCGGTGAGCGCCGCGACGGCCTCGACCGCGGCGGCGACGGGCACCTTCTCCTCGCGTGGCGGACGATTGTCCGCCTGCGGGCGGCGGCCCTCGTCGCGGCGCTGGCCGCCGCGGCCTTCGCCTCGCGGCTCCTGTCCCTGGCCGACTTCGCGACGCACATCGCGGCCCTCGTCCCGGCGGCCTTCCGCACGGGACTGGCCACGACCTTCGCCACGACCTTCGCCGCGACCCTGGCCTCGACCTTGGCCCCGGCCCTGGCCGCGACCCTCTCCCCGGCCTTCACCGCGGCCCTCACCACGACCTTCTCCGCGCCGGCCATCCCCACGTCCCTCGCGCTTGTCGTCGCGCTCGCGGCGGATGATGCCTTCCGCGGGTTTCGCCGCCTGTGCCGGCGCAGGCGCAGGCGCGGGAATGGCAGCCAACGGTTCCGGTTCCGGCTTGCGGAACCAGCCGAAGATCTTGTCCAGCAGGCCGCCGCGGGCTTCTTCGCGTGGCGCGGGCGGTGGCGCCGTCACCGGTTGCGCGACGGTGGCGGCTGCGATGGGCTCGGGCGCGGGGACCGGCGTCTGCGGCGCCGGTTGGTCGGGGGTGATCCCCTTCACCAGCGGCTCCGGGCGCGCGGCCTTCTCGTCCTTTTCCTTATCGCGCTGCTGGCCGCCTCTCTGCGGGCGGCGTTCCTCCTCCTCCTCCTCCGGCACGCCGACCATCTCGTAGCTCGGCAGCTGGGCGTCGAGCATCGGCGAATCGTGGCGCAGCCGCTCGACGTGGTAGTTGGGCGTCTCGAGGGCGGCGTTCGGGATGATCAGCACGCCCACCTTGAAGCGGCCCTCGATCTTGATGATCTCCGAGCGCTTCTCGTTGAGGAGGTAGGTGGCGACGTCGACGGGCACCTGCACGTGCACGGCCGCGGTGCTCTCCTTCATCGCCTCCTCCTGGAGGATGCGCAGGACGTGCAGCGCGGTCGAGGCGGTGTCGCGGATGAACCCGGTGCCGTGGCAGCGCGGGCAGGCGGAGTGCGTCGTTTCCTCCAGCGAGGGCTGCAGGCGCTGGCGCGACAGCTCCAGCAGGCCGAAGCGCGAAATCTTGCCCACCTGCACCCGGGCGCGGTCGTGGCGCAGCGCGTCGCGCAGGCGGTTCTCCACCTCGCGCTGGTTCTTGGCGCTCTCCATGTCGATGAAGTCGATGACGATGAGGCCGCCCAGGTCGCGCAGCCGCAGCTGGCGGGCGATCTCGTCGGCCGCCTCCAGGTTGGTGTTGAACGCCGTCTGCTCGATGTCGTGGCCGCGGGTCGCGCGCGCGGAGTTCACGTCCACGGAGACCAGCGCCTCGGTGTGGTCGATCACGATGGCGCCGCCGGAGGGCAGGGTCACGTCGCGGCGGTAGGCGCTCTCGATCTGGTGCTCGATCTGGAAACGCGAGAAGAGCGGCACGTCGTCGCGGTAGAGCTTCACCTTGTTGACGTTGGCCGGCATCACGGTGCTCATGAACGCGAGCGCCTGCTCGTGGATGTGCGGCGTGTCGACCAGGATCTCGCCGATGTCGGGCTGGAAGAGGTCGCGGATGGCGCGCACCACCAGGCTCGACTCGAGGTAGATGAGGCAGGGGCCCTTCTCCTCCGCGGCGGCGGTCTCGATGGCGCGCCAGAGCTGCAGCAGGTAGTTGAGGTCCCACTGCATCTCCTCGAGCGTGCGGCCGATGCCGGCGGTGCGGGCGATGAGGCTCATGCCCTCGGGCACCTGCAGCTGGTCCATCACCTCGCGCAGCTCGTTGCGGTCCTCGCCTTCGATCCGGCGCGAGACGCCGCCGCCGCGCGGGTTGTTGGGCATGAGGACCAGGTAGCGGCCGGCGAGCGAGATGTAGGTGGTGAGCGCAGCTCCCTTGTTGCCGCGCTCGTCCTTGTCCACCTGCACGATCATTTCCTGGCCCACCTTGAGGTGGGTGGACATCTTCGCCCGGCCGAACTCGCCGTCGTCGTTGACCATGAACTGCTTGGCGATCTCCTTGAAGGGCAGGAAACCGTGGCGCTCGGCGCCGTAGTCGACGAAGGCGGCCTCGAGGGAGGGCTCCACGCGGGTGATCACACCCTTGTAGATGTTGCTCTTGCGTTGCTCCTTGCCGGCGGACTCGATGTCGAGGTCGATCAGTTTCTGGCCATCGACGATCGCGACCCGGAGTTCCTCCGCCTGGGTCGCATTGAACAGCATGCGCTTCATTGTGTTCTTTCTCCCGCGCTCGAAACACGGAAGCGGGCCCTTTCTCGGGGGCCCGGACGGCAGTTCAGGAATCGTTTCTCGACTGCATCTATTGCTTGCGAGTGAAGGGAGCGATGTCGCTGAAGCAGGCTTTCGCCTGGCGCGCCGCGGTTGTGCGGGGCGGCACGCCGGGAATCTTTAGCGTGAAATCGAGCGCGTCAATTCGTTTACCATCGCTGCTTGGCAGTGCCGGTGAGCGAAGTTAACCGGCTTCGGGGGCCCTTGAGCGGCTCCCCGCAAGGCGTTGACCGTCCGGCGCTTGCGGCCGTCGCCCCTCGGCAAACGCGCTCGCGAGGCTTTCAAATCAACGGGATAATCAGTATAGCGCCCATGGGTGTCGAAGGCAAAGCGGTCCCCGCCGGGGCACCGGCGGTGCAATGGCTCGAGGTCGACGAGGGGGGCGCGGGGCAGCGGCTGGACAACTTCCTGACCGCGCGCCTGAAGGGCGTTCCGAAGAGCCACGTATACCGCATCGTGCGCAGCGGCGAGGTGCGCGTGAACAGCGGCCGCGTGGCGGCGTCCCACCGGCTCGAACTTGGCGACCGGATCCGCGTGCCGCCGATCCGGGTGGCGGAGCGGGAAGCCGGCGACGCCCCGGCGCCGGCCCTGGAGCTGCCGGTGCTGTTCGAGGACGCGTACCTGCTGGCGGTCGACAAGCCGGCGGGCCTGGCCGTGCATGGCGGCAGCGGCATCGCGCATGGCGTCATCGAGCGCCTGCGCGCGGCGCGGCCCGAGGCGAAGTTCCTCGAACTGGTCCACCGGCTGGACCGCGACACCTCCGGTGTCCTGCTGCTCGCCAAGAAGCGCTCGGCGCTGACCGCGATGCACGAGGACCTTCGCGAGCGCGGGATGGACAAGCGCTACGTCGCCGCGGTGGCCGGCCGCGTCCGCGACGAGCTGCGGCGCGTGAAGGTGCCGCTGCGCAAGTACGCCACCGCGGACGGGGATCGGCGCGTCGCGGTCAATGCCCGGGAGGGGCAGGAGGCCGAGACCGTCTTCCGCCGCCTCGCGCGCGGCGAGGCGTCCAGCCTCGTCGAGGCCGAGCTGCTCACCGGCAGGACGCACCAGATCCGCGTGCACCTGGCGTACATCGGCCACCCGATCCTGGGGGACGAGAAGTACGGCGACTTCGCGCTCAACCGGGCGCTGCGCAAGCGCGGCCTCAAGCGGATGTTCCTGCACGCGGCCTTGCTCGCGCTTCGCCATCCCGCCACCGGCGAAATGCTGACCATCCGCTCGCCCCTGCCGGCCGACCTCGAGGCGTTTCGGCGCGCGGCGTTCGCCGGCGAGGGGGCGGCGTGACGCGCTACGAGCTGGTGATCTTCGACTGGGACGGCACGCTCATGGATTCCACGCGGCTGATCGCCGCCTGCATCCAGGCGTCCTGCCGGGACCTGGGCCTCGCGGTGCCCACGGTGGAGGCGGCGTCGTGGGTGATCGGTCTGGGCTTCCAGGAGACGCTCGAAAGGATCGCGCCCGGCATCACGCCCGCCCAGCAGCAGGCGTTGACGGCGCGGTACCGGTACCACTTCCTCGCGCGCGAACACGAGGCGCCGCTCTTCGAGGGCATCCGCGAGACGCTGGACGACCTGCGGGGGCGCGCGCGGCGCATGGCGGTGGCGACCGGCAAGTCGCGGCTGGGCCTGGAACGGGCGATGGCGGGCGTCGGACTCGCCGGCGTTTTCGAGGTCACGCGGTGCGCCGACGAGGGCTTTCCCAAGCCCCACCCAGACATGCTAATGCACATCCTCGACCGGACCGGCGTGGATGCGGCGCGGGCGGTGATGATCGGCGACACCACGCACGACCTGGAACTCGCCGCCAACGCCGGGGTGGACGCAGTGGCGGTGTGCTACGGGGCGCACGACGAACCGCTGCTGCGCGAGCGCGAGGCCCGCCATTACGCGACGTCGGTGGAGGACCTGCGGCAGTGGCTCGCGAATCACGCCTGATCTGCGCCGCCGGCGATCTTGCCGAGGGCGGCCACGGCGTTCGCTTCGACTGGCCGGCGGCCGGCGGGGCGGGCAAGGGCTTCGCCATCCGCCACGCCGGGACCGTCCGGGCCTACGTGAACCGATGCCCGCATCGCGGGACGGAACTCGACTGGATGTCCGGGGAGTTCTTCGAGGCGTCTGGGCTATACTTGGTCTGCGCGACGCACGGCGCCACCTTCGACCCCGAAAGCGGGATCTGCGTCGCGGGTCCCTGCAAGGGCGCCCGGCTCGAGGCGATCGCGGTCGCGGAACGCGACGGCCGGGTGACCATCGACGACGAGGGCCGCGACCGCTAGTCGCGGCAACGCGAAGCCCCATTTTCCATGAACGATCCGACGCCCCCCAGCTGGGAACGCGCCACGCTCGAGAAGATCGCGCTGCGCGCGCTCGACGAGCAGCGCCGCGCCCGGCAGTGGACCACCCTCATCCGGCTGCTGTGGCTCACGCTGCTCTTCCTGATCGTCGCCGGCGCCCTCGGCTGGATCGGCGGCGGCGCCAAGGAGCCGATCCGCACCGGGCGGCACACTGCTCTCGTGGACCTGAAGGGCGTGATCGGGGTGGAGTCCAAGGCGAGCGCCGACAAGATGATCCACGCGCTCAACGAGGCCTTCAAGGACAAGCACACGCAGGGCGTGGTGCTGCGCATCAACAGTCCCGGCGGCAGCCCCGTGCAGGCGGGCTACATCAACGACGAGATCCGCCGGCTGCGCGCGAAGCATCCGGACATCCCCCTGCACGTGGTGGTGCAGGATCTCTGCGCCTCCGGCGGCTACTACGTCGCCGCCGCGGCCGACCGCATCTACGTCGACAAGGCGAGCCTCGTCGGCTCGATCGGCGTCATCATGGGCGGCTTCGGATTCACGAAGGCGATGGAGAAGCTGGGGGTGGACCGGCGCGCCTACACCGCCGGCGAGAACAAGGATTTCCTCGATCCGTTCGCGCCGGAGAACCCCGCCCACCGCGAGCACGTGCAGAAGATGCTCGACGAGATCCACCGGCAATTCATCAAGGTGGTGCGCGACGGGCGCGGTGCGCGGCTCAAGGAATCCCCGGAAATCTTCTCCGGCCTGGTGTGGACCGGCGAGCGGGCGGTGGCGCTGGGCCTCGCGGACGAGCTCGGCAGCCTCGACAGCGTCGCGCGCGACGTGATCAAGGCCGAGACCATCGTCGATTTCACGCCGGACGACAACTATCTCGAGCAGTTGTCCAAGCGCCTGGGCGCCGGGACGGCGGAGGCGCTCCTGAAGGCGCTCGCCGAACTCGAGGCGAAGGCCGCGCCGGCCGTTCGCTAGCGGGCCTTGCCGCGGGCGCTGCCGACCGCCGATTGCAGCAGGAATATCGCGGGGCGCCTGCCCGGCGGCGACGGCGACGCGCGCCATTGCCCGACGCTGGCCATGCGGATGCTCTCGCCCGGCCCCGTCAGGTCCGCGGCGACGGCGAGGCGCGTGTCCGCCCGGCACGTCTTCAGCAGGTCCCCCAGCAGGGCGTCGTTCCGGTAGGGCGTTTCGATGAAGATCTGCGTTTCCCCGGCGGCGGCGGAACGGGCCTCGAGGTTGCGGATGGCGTCCTGCCGTGCCGGCGTTGCGACGGGCAGGTAGCCGGCGAAGCGGAAGCGCTGGCCCTCGAGGCCGGAGGCCATGAGCGCCAGCAGGATGGCGGAGGGGCCTGTGAAAGGCACCACGCGAAGGCCTTCGGCGTGCGCCGCAGCCACGAGCCGGGCGCCGGGGTCCGCTACCGCGGGAACGCCGGCCTCGGAGAGCAGCCCGAGGGGCCGCCCCTCCCGCAGGGGGCCGAGCAGCGACTCCACCTCGGCCTCGGGGGTATGCTCGTCGAGCACCGCCATGCCCAGCGCCGCGAGCGGGCCCGGGTGGCCGCAGGCGGCCAGGAACCGGCGCGCGGTCTTCGCGTTTTCCACGACGAAGTCGCGCGTCTCGCGGAGGCGCGCGATCACCTTGCCGGGCAGGACGTCGGCCGGGGGACAGTCGTCGGCAAGCACGCAGGGAAAGAGCAGCAGGGCGGGGCCGTCGGTCACGGAACGGCCGCGCCTTCGGCGCGCAGCATGCGCGAGAGCGCAATGAGCGGCAGCCCCACGAGCGCCGTGGGGTCGTCGCCACGCATGCTCTCCAGCAGGGCGATGCCCAGACCCTCCGACTTGGCGCTGCCGGCGCAATCGAAGGCGGGTTCGCGGCGCGTGTAGCTGTCGATCTCCGCGTCCGAGAGGGGGCGGAACGCGACCTCGGTCGGCACGTCCGCCTCGTGGACGCGGCCGTTGGCGAGCAAGCAGATCGCGGTGTGGAAGACGACGACCCTGCCGCGCATCTCCTGCAACTGGCGGCGCGCATTCGCGGCATCGCCCGGCTTGCCGATCGGCCGGCCGTCGAGGTCCGCAACCTGGTCTGCGCCGATGATCCAGCGGCCCGGAAAGCGGGCGAGGGCGGCCTCCGCCTTGACGCGCGCGAGCCGGCGGGCGGTCTGCGCGCAACGCTCGCCGCGCAGGGCGATTTCGTCGACATTCGGCGACCAGGCCTCGAAGGGCAGCCCGAAACGGCCGAGCAACTCCGCGCGATATCGGGAACTCGATGCGAGGACCAGTAAAATATCTTTCAAAATCAAGCCGTTGTTGACGAAAATCCGTCCGGAGTCTATCATGCCGCCGCATGGCTGAACAGCAGACCATCGATCCGGGCAGGCTCACGCCGAAGGGCGTCGTGTTCGAGGGCGTCCTGCGCCCCGGCGACCTCGAAGGCCTCGCGGAGGAGATCGCCAGCCCGGAAGGGGAACTGCGCTACCGCGTCACGGCGTGCCTCGACGGGCAGCAGCGCCGGACGGTGTCGTGTATAATCGGCGGCTTCGTTTTTCTCACGTGCCAGACGACTTTCGAGACGTACCGGCACGAAGTCGCGATTGCCGACCGGCTCGTGCTGGTCGGGTCGGAGGGGGAGCTTCCCGCCTTCGAGGAAGAGGGCGACGCGGAGGATTTCGTGGTCGCGACGTCGCCGGTCGACGTGCGCGGCCTGGTCGAGGAGGCGGTGATCCTCGCGCTTCCGATGGTTCCGAAGAAGCCCGGCCTGCCGCCGGCGCCCGAGCCGGAGCCGGAGTCGGCACGCGGGGACAAGCCGGCGCCGTTCGCGGCGCTGGCAGGCCTCAAGAGGCCGAAGTGAAACGGGCAGCCGCCGCGGCGGCCGCCGGCAATTGAATCCAAGGAGATCACCATGGCTGTCCAACAGAACAAGAAGTCGCCGTCCAAGCGCGGCATGCACCGGGCGCACGACTTCCTCAGCACCCCGCCCACGGCGGTCGAGCCGAATACCGGCGAGACGCACCTGCGCCACCACATCTCGCCCTCCGGCTACTACCGGGGCAAGAAGGTCGTCAAGACCAAGGATTGAGCCTCCGGCGGCCGGCCCGCGTGGTCTGTCCGCTGCCTCCTCGACCATGGCGGGCGCTGCCATGAAGACCGTCATCGCCGTCGACGCGATGGGCGGGGACCATGGTCCCTCGGTGACCGTTCCCGCCAGCCTCGATTTTCTCTCCGACCATCCCGGCGCGGAACTGCTGCTCGTCGGGCTGGCGGAACCGCTGGCCGCCGAGCTCGCCCGCCACGGCGGCGCCAGCCGGCCGGGCCTCAGCGTCGTCCCCGCCACCGAGGTGGTCGGCATGGACGAGGACATCCGCTCGGCCATCCGCAGCAAGCGCGACTCCTCCATGCGGGTCGCCATCGACCTCGTCAAGGCGGGCCGCGCGCAGGCGTGCGTCAGCGCCGGCAACACCGGCGCCCTCATGGGCACCGCCAAGTTCGTCCTGAAGACGCTGCCGGGCATCGACCGTCCCGCCATCTGCGCCGTGCTGCCGACGCGCAAGGGGGTGGTCTACATGCTCGACCTCGGCGCCAACGCCGACTGCACGCCCGAGCACCTGCTGCAGTTCGCCGTCATGGGGGCGGCCCTCGTGGAAGCCGTCGAGGAGCGCCCGCGACCGACCGTGGGACTGCTCAACATCGGCGCCGAGGAGATCAAGGGCAACGAGGTGGTCAAGAAGGCCGGCGAACTGCTGCGCGCCGGCACCCTCAACTTCCACGGCAACGTGGAGGGCAACGACATCTTCAACGGCACGACCGATGTCGTGGTGTGCGACGGGTTCGTGGGCAACGTGGCGCTGAAGACGTCCGAGGGGCTCGCGAAGATGATCGGCGACTTCCTCAAGCAGGAGTTCTCGCGCGGCCCGCTGACGAAGCTCGCCGCGCTGGTCTCCCTGCCCGTGATCAACGCCTTCCGCCGGCGCCTCGACCACCGCCGCTACAACGGGGCGACCCTGCTGGGCCTCAGGGGCATCGTCGTGAAGAGCCACGGTTCCGCCGACCGCCTGGCCTTCGCCAACGCGCTTTCGCGCGCGGAATCCGAGGTGCGCCACGGCCTGAACGAGCGCATCGCCGAGGAAATCGCCCGGCAGCACGCGGACGGCGGCCTTGGCGCCGCCGCCGCGCCGGGCGCGGCGCAGGCTGCCGCGTGATGGCTGCAAGCCGCGGGGGCGGGTGATGCGGTCGCGCATCGTCGGCACGGGGAGCCACCTGCCCGAGAAGATCCTCACCAACCGCGACCTCGAGTCGATGGTGGAGACCACGGACGAGTGGATCGTGTCGCGCACCGGCATCCGGGAGCGGCGCATCGCCGCGGAGGGCGAGACCGCCAGCGATCTCGCGCTGGCCGCGTCGCGCCACGCGCTGGCGGCCGCCGGCCTGCGGCCCGGCGACATCGACCTCATCGTGCTGGCCACCTCGACCCCGGACATGGTCTTCCCGTCGAGCGCCTGCCTGCTGCAGAAGAGGCTCGGCATCCGGCACGGCGCGGCCTTCGACGTGCAGGCGGTCTGCTCCGGCTTCGTCTACGCGCTCGCCACCGCCGACCAGTTCATCCGCTCCGGCATGTCCCGGCGGGCCCTCGTCGTGGGGGCGGAAGTGTTCTCGCGCATCCTCGACTGGAAGGACCGGGCCACCTGCGTGCTGTTCGGCGACGGGGCGGGCGCCGTCGTATTGGAGGCTTCCGCCGAGCCCGGCATCCTCTCGTCGCACCTGCATTCGGACGGCGCGTACGCCGACATCCTCAACACACCAGGCCACGTGCGCGGCGGGAAGGTCGAGGGCGACCCCACCCTGAAGATGGACGGCGGCGCCGTCTTCAAGCTGGCCGTGCGCGTGCTCGAGGAGGCCGCGCGCGAGGCGCTGGAGGCCAACGGCCTGCAGGTGGCGGACGTCGACTGGCTCATCGCCCACCAGGCCAACATCCGGATACTCTCCCATACCGCGAAGAAGCTCGGCATCCCGCCCGAGAAGTGCGTCGTGACGGTGGACCGCCACGCGAACACCTCGGCAGCCTCCATTCCCCTGGCGCTCGACGTCGCCGTGCGCGACGGTCGCATCCGCCCCGGGAACCTGGTGCTGATGGAGGGGGTGGGCGGCGGCTTCACGTGGGGCTCGGTTCTCGTCAGGTGGTGAACGAAGCATGAAGATCGCAGTCGTGTTCCCCGGGCAGGGCTCGCAGTCCGTCGGGATGATGAGGGGCTTCGCGGACACGCCGGGGGTGGAGGCGACGTTCCGCGAGGCGTCGGCCATCCTCGGCGAGGATCTCTGGACGCTTTGCGCCGAAGGCCCCGCCGAGTCGCTCAACCGCACCGTGGTCACCCAGCCGCTGATGCTGACGGCGGGCGTGGCGTGCTGGCGCGCCTGGCGGGTGCGCGGCGGGCCGATGCCGGCCTGGTTCGCGGGGCACAGCCTCGGCGAGTACACCGCCCTCGTCGCCGCCGGGGCGCTGCGCTTCGAGGATGCGCTTCCCCTCGTGCGCCTGCGCGCCGAAGCCATGCAGGCCGCCGTCCCCGAGGGCACGGGCGGCATCGCCGCCATCGTCGGTCTCGACGACGCGAAGATCGGGCAGGTGTGTGCCGAGGCGGCGCAGGGCGAGGTGCTGGAGCCGGCGAACCTCAATTCGCCGGGACAGATCGTCATCGCGGGGCACCGCGGCGCGGTCGAGCGCGGCATGGCGGCCGCAAAGATCCACGGCGCCAAGATCGCGAAGATGCTGCCGATGAGCGCGCCATCCCACTGCAGCCTGATGCGGCCGGCGGCGGAGCGCCTGCGCGAACGGCTGGCTGCGGTGGCCGTCTCGCCGCCCGGCGTGCCGGTCGTGCAGAACGCCGACGTCGCCGCCTTCACCGATCCGGAGCGCATCCGGCAGGCCCTCGTGGAGCAGCTCTTCCGGCCGGTGCGCTGGGTGGAGACCGTGCGCTACCTGCAGGCGCAGGGCGTCACGCGCATCGTCGAGTGCGCGCCGGGGAAGGTGCTCGCCGGGCTGGTGAAGCGCACCGTCGACGGCGTCGAGGCCCTTGCCGTCACCGATTCCGCGGCGCTCGCCGCAGCCATTGCCTGAGGTCGCCATGCTGAACGGACAAGTTGCGGTGGTCACCGGGGCCTCGCGCGGGATCGGCGAGGCCATCGCGCTCGCGCTCGCGAGGGCGGGGGCCACCGTCGTGGGAACCGCCACTTCCGAGAAGGGCGCGGAGCAGATCTCCCTGCGCCTCGCCGAGGCGGCGGGCAAGGGCGCGGGCCGCGTGCTCGACGTGCGCGACGCGGCCGCCTGCGCCGCGCTGGTGGAGCGCGTCGCCGCCGACTTCGGCCCCGTCGCGATCCTCGTGAACAACGCCGGCGTGACCCGCGACAACCTGCTCGCCCGCATGAAGGACGAGGAGTGGGACGAGATCCAGGCGACGAACCTGAAGAGCGTCTTCGTGCTCTCGCGCGCGGTGCTGCGCGGGATGATGAAGGCGCGTGCCGGCCGCATCGTGAACATCACCTCGGTGGTGGGCTTCACGGGCAACCCGGGGCAGTCCAACTACGCCGCGGCCAAGGCGGGCATCGTCGGCTTCTCGAAATCCCTCGCGCGCGAGGTGGGCAGCCGCAACATCACGGTGAACTGCGTGGCCCCCGGCTTCATCGAGACCGACATGACGCGCTCGCTCGCGGAGGAACAGGTGAAGAAGCTCGTGGAGAACGTGCCGCTCGGACGCCTGGGCCGTGTCGACGACATCGCGGCGGCCGTGGCCTTCCTGTGCTCGCCCGCCGCCGCCTACATCACCGGCGCGACCCTGCACGTGAACGGCGGCATGTTCATGGATTGAGCCCCGGGAGGCCCGGGGCGCTGTGGTAAAATGCGGCGTTTTTTCGGGTCCCGGGCAGGGGCCCGCACCCGGCAGCAAAGACCCGAATAAAGTGGAGGATCGAGATGGAGAACATTGAAGCCCGCGTCAAGAAGATCGTCGCCGAGCAGCTCGGCGTCGCGGAAGCCGACGTGAAGAACGAATCGTCATTCGTCGAAGATCTTGGCGCCGACTCCCTCGACAACGTCGAGCTCGTCATGGCCCTCGAGGAAGAGTTCGAGTGCGAGATTCCCGACGAGGAGGCCGAGAAGATCACGACCGTCCAGCAGGCCATCGACTACGTCACGAACCATCTCAAGAAGTAGCCGCGCGGGGCCGCGTCCCGACAGCCGGGGGCCGCACTGCCGGCCCCCGTTTCACATCCCCCTCCCGCATCCCTCCGGAGCGACCCCATGAAACCGCGCCGCGTCGTCGTCACCGGCCTTGGCATCGTTTCCCCCGTCGGCATCGGCGCCGCGCAGGCCTGGGACAACCTGGTCCGCGGCGTGAGCGGCGTCGGGTCCATCACGCGCTTCGACGCGACGCCGCTGTCGACGCGCATCGCCGCCGAGGTGAAGGGCTTCGACCCGGCGCAGTGGATGCCGCCGAAGGAGGTCCGCCGCTCGGACACCTTCATCCACTACGGCATCGCGGCAACGAAGATGGCGCTCGAGGATGCTGGACTCGCGATCGACGCGTCGATCGCCGAGCGCGTCGGCGTCAACGTCGGCTCCGGCATCGGCGGGCTGCCGATGATCCAGGACAACATCCTCGAGATGAGCGCCAAGGGGCCGCGCCGCATCTCGCCGTTCTTCGTGCCGGGCTCCATCATCAACATGGTCGCCGGCCTCATCTCCATCCAGTTCGGCGCCAAGGGCCCGAATGTCTCGATGGTCTCGGCCTGCACCACCAGCTCGCACTGCATTGGCGAGGCCGGGCGCTTCATCGAGTACGGCGACGCCGACGTGATGATCGCCGGCGGCTCCGAATCCACCATGTGCATGTCCGGCATCGGGGGTTTCTGCTCCCTGAAGGCGCTTTCCGAGCGCAACGACGACCCGGCGGCCGCCTCGCGCCCGTTCGACAGGGACCGCGACGGCTTCGTGCTGGGCGAGGGCGCCGGAATCCTGATCCTCGAGGAATACGAGCACGCCCGGAAGCGCGGGGCGCGCATCTACTGCGAGCTGGCGGGCATGGGCATGAGCGCCGACGCGAACCACATCACGGCGCCGGACATGGACGGGCCGCGCCGCGCGATGCTGGCCGCGCTTCGCAACGGCGGCATCAACGCCGGCGAGGTGGGCTACCTGAACGCCCACGGCACGTCCACGCCGCTCGGCGACGCCAACGAGACGGCGGCCATCAAGGCCGCCTTCGGCGACCACGCGCGCAGGCTGGCGGTGAACTCGACCAAGTCGATGCACGGCCACCTGCTCGGGGCGGCCGGCGGCGTCGAGGCCCTGATCACGGTGCTGGCCATCCACCACCAGGTCTCGCCGCCCACCATCAACCTGACGACACCCGATCCCGCCTGCGACCTGGACTACGTGCCCAACACCGCGCGCGAAATGAAGATCGACGTGGCGCTGTCGAACTCGTTCGGGTTCGGCGGGACGAACGGCACGCTCGCGTTCCGCCGCCTGCCCTGAGCGCGGGCCCCGGCGCCGCATGGCCTCGCTTCTCGTCAACGGCCGGCCGGCGTCCACCGTCGGGGTCGCCGACCGGGGGCTGCTTTACGGCGACGGCGTCTTCCGCACCGTGCGCGTGCGGGGCGGGGTGCCGCTCGACTGGTCCCGCCAGTTCCGCCTGCTTGCGCGCGATTGCGCCGCGCTGGACATCTCCTGCCCGGACGGGGCCACGCTGCGCGAGGAGATCGGCCGCGTTGCGCCCGCGGACGCCATTGCCAAGGTCATCGTGACGCGCGGAACCGGGGGCAGGGGCTACGCGCCGCCCGAC
>Ga0114939_10000793_pt1 | contig 26056 bp, 21 predicted proteins | sample AshMeaCrysSpring_FD_87196 | JGI IMG/M metagenome (GOLD analysis project Ga0114939, IMG submission 87196) | Groundwater microbial communities from Big Spring, Nevada to study Microbial Dark Matter (Phase II) - Ash Meadows Crystal Spring | ecosystem: Environmental > Aquatic > Deep subsurface >...
CACCCGCAGAGCCTGCGGTGGCTGGACGACCAGGGAAACTGGTACACGCCGTTCACCCGGCCGGGCATGCCGCCGCCCTATGACATCCGCGGCTGGCACGCGACCCCGGCCAAGCGCTGAAGCAGGCAGTAACGGAGTGGCGCTGGCGGACCCGGCCGGTCGCCGCTGCGTTTCCCTGAGGCAGCCCCCGGTCATACGCCGCCATGGTGCCAAGGGTTTTCGGGTCCAAACGTCGAGATTCAGTCATCGAGGTCATGGGGATGCACGGTGCAAATCGATGGGCGATGTCCGCAATCCTGATCTGCCTGGCCTGGGCGACAGCTGCGCCTGCTGCGCCGAAGCCGACCTACGACCAGGCCCGCTGGGACCCGATCCACTTCAAGCCCGCCATCGACTCTGCGACCGACGAGCAGTGCCTCGCTTGCCACAAGGAGGTGCTGGCACCCTCGGTTCTCGCGAAGTCGCCGGCCGGCGTGACCGCTGCCGAGTCCCTGGCGTGGTATCAGACGCTGGAGACCTACGAGGGCCCGCAGGAGACTTTCCACCGCCGCCATCTCGTCACGCCGCTCGCCAAGCAGCTGATGGCGCTCAAGTGCACGACCTGTCATCAGGGCAACGATCCGCGGGAAGAGGCCTCGGGCTCCGCCTTTGACACGCAGCCGGGGCTCGTGCTGCGGAAGATGGTCGACCCGGGCACCTGCCTGATGTGCCACGCCCCGTATAACTACGAGGTCATGAACATGCCCGGCCCCTGGGCCGAGCACCGCGAGACCTTTCAGACCTGCATGGCCTGCCACGCCGCCTTCCGCACCAACCGCCACAAGGTGAACTTCCTCAAGACCGAGGCGATCGAGAAGGCGGGCGCGGAGAACGCCGATAGCTGCTATGGCTGCCACGGCGGGCGCGCCTGGTACCGGATCCACTACCCCTATCCGCGCCACGACTGGGACGGCATGCCGCCGGAGGTGCCGGACTGGGCGAAGGATCGACCCAAGCAGTCCGATCCGCGCTTCCTCAAGGGCATTGCCAAAAAGTGACAACGCGGCCGCGCGCCTCCGTGGCGCCCCGGGAGAGCCGACCATGACCGACAGCACCAAGAACCCTTTGGAATTTCTCGCCGGGCGTCTCGACATGACGCGCCGCGCCTTCCTCAAGGCCTCCACGGCCGGGGCCGCCGCCGCGGGCCTGACCGGGCTAGTGAAGACCCGGGACGCGGAGGCCTTCGCCTACGAGCCCTACCCGCGCGACGACGACCTGCAGACGGTGGTCACGAGCTGCGCCCACAACTGCGGCTCGCGCCACATGCTGGTCGCGCACAAGAAGGGCGACGTGATCGTCCGCCTCTCGACGGACGACGGCCGCTATCAGAAGGACGGCTTCTTCGGCAAGGACACCGAGCAGGAGCCGCAGCTGCGCGGCTGCCTGCGGGGACGCTCCTACCGCCAGCGCCTGTACTCGGCCGAGCGGCTGCTCTACCCCATGGTGCGGGTCGGCGAGCGCGGCGAGGGCAAGTTCAAGCGCGTGTCCTGGGACGAGGCGCTGGATCGCGTTGCGCGCAAGATGCTCGAGATCAAGACCAAGTACGGCCCGACGGCGCTGTTGGACCAGAGCTACGCCGGCGCGTCCTACGGGGTGCTGCACAAGTCCGACCAGATCGAGGGCCTGCTCGGGCGCTTCCTCGGCATGTTCGGCTGCCGTACCAGCTCCTGGTCCGTGCCTTCCTACCAGGGCACAACGACGAGCTCGCGCTGGACCTTCGGCACCATCGAGGACGGCAACGAGGACGACACCTTCGCCCACGCGAAGCTGATCATCATGTGGGGCTGGAACCCGGCCTACACCTTCCACGGCGGCAACACCTTCTACTACATGCGCCTGGCGCGGCAGCGCGGCTGCAAGTTCGTGCTGGTCGACCCGCAGTACACCGACTCGGCGGCGGTCTACGACGCCTGGTGGATCCCGATCAAGCCGAACACCGATGCCGCGATGATGGCCGGCATGGCCCACTACATCTTCACCAAGGGCCTGCAGGACCAGCAGTTCATCGACCGCTTCTGCCTCGGCATGGACGGCGGCACGATGCCGGAGTGGGCGAAGAATTCGCCCAACGGCAAGGAGAACTTCAAGGACTACATCCTCGGCAAGTACGACGGCACGCCGAAGACGCCCGCCTGGGCCGCCAAGATCTGCGGCGTCAAGGCCGAGGACATCGAGAAGCTCGCGCAGATGTACGCGACGACGAAGCCCGCGGCCCTCAAGGCCTCGTGGTCGCCGGGCCGCAATGCCTACGGCGAGCAGTACAACCGCATGGCGGCGGCGCTGCAGGCGATGACCGGCAACATCGGCATCCTGGGCGGCTGCGCCGAAGGCGTGGGCAAGGCCTGGCACGCGGAGGGCATTGCGTATCCGTACGACGAGTGGGCCAACGTCTGGTCCGCCTCGATCAAGTCCGACCGCTGGGCGCACTGCGTGCTCAACTACCCGAACGTCAAGCGCGAAGAGGTCGGCCTGTGGCCGCGCGCCGACAACCTGGACGGCGTGATTCCCAACATCAAGGGGATCTTCTGGCAGGGCTCGGACTGGTTCAACCAGCTCACCAACATCAACAAGGAGATCCAGGCGGCCAAGAAGCTGGAGCTGGTGGTGTGCATGGACTCGACCATCACGCCGTCCGGCCTCTACGCCGATGTCCTGCTCCCGATCGCCACGCACTTCGAGCGCCACGACGTCGCGCTTCCCTGGTACAAAGGTCACTACTACATCCATCGGCCGAAGGTCATCGAGCCGATGGGCGAGTCGAAGACCGATTTCCAGGTGTTCACGGAGCTCGCTTACCGCATCGGCGAGATCGATCCGAACGGCTACGGCCTGTTCGGCAAGCTTTACAACCCGAAGGCAGACCGCGGCTACTGGGCCAACCCCGACGCGGTGGACGAGGCCTACCTCGGCGAGTGGTGGGTCAACAAGGTGATGCACCACCAGGGCGTGACCATGCCCTGGGAGCAGTTCAAGCAGCACGGCGTGTACAAGTTCCTCCTCGACAAGCCGCACGTCGCCTTCCGTCCGCAGATCGAGAACGGCGTGCCTTTTCCCACGCCGTCCGGCCGGATCGAGATCCTGTGCACCGAGCTGGCGCAGACGGCCGACTGGACCAAGACGCGCTATGGCGAGCACGTGCCGTCGATCCCGAAGTGGATCGAGCCGTGGGAGTCGCTCAACAGCCCGAAGACCAAGCAGTTCCCCTTCCATCTGATCTCGCCGCACCCGCGCTGGCGCACGCACTCGATCTTCAACAACTGCGCATGGCTGCGCGAGACCTTCGAGCAGGAGGTCACGATCAACGCCTCTGACGCCAAGCGGCTGGGCATCAGGACCGGCGACACGGTCGAGGTGTGGAACGATCGCGGCAAGGTGGTGGTGCCCGTCTACGTCACCGAGCGGGTGATGCCGGGCGTCGCCGTGCTGCACGAAGGGGCCTGGATCGACCTGGACGAGAAGGGAGTCGATCGCTCCGGCAACCCGGACATGCTGACGCTCGACGCGCCGAGCCCGGCGGGGGCCTTCGCCTACAACACCGTGCTGTGCGACATCCGCAAGACGGACCTCGAGCACCGGCCGGGTTGGGACCGTCTCGCGACGTCCCGGTCCCACGTGTTCCGTCGCGACCTCTGATCCGAGGAGAACCGAGCCATGGCCGACAAGCAGGACCAGCCGAAGATCAAAGAAGCGATCAAGCGCCGCAAGCGCGAGGTGTACACGCCCGTCGTGCCCGACATGCAGCTCGGTTTCGTCCACAACAACGTGGACTGCATCGGCTGCCGGGCCTGCGAGATCGCGTGCAAGGACAAGAACGGCCTGCCTGCCGGACCGCGCTTCCGCCGCGTCATGTACATCGAGGGCGGCAGGTATCCGGACGTGTACGCCTACAAGGTCAACCTCTCGTGCAACCACTGCGCCGAGCCCGCGTGCCTGCCGACCTGTCCCACGGGTGCGATCTTCAAGCGCAAGAAGGACGGCATCGTCGACATCGATTCGACGCTCTGCATCGGCTGCCGCCGCTGCGAGGCGGCCTGCCCCTACGGCGCGCCGCAGTTCGACCCCTCGGACGGGCTGGTGAAGAAGTGCAACCTGTGCGTGGACGAGATCGAGGCCGGCCGCAAGCCGTACTGCGTGATGGCCTGCATGATGCGCACGCTCGACGTCGGCCCCATCGACCTGCTGCGCGCCAACAAGTACGAGACCAAGGCGATAGGGCCGAGCGAGCAGCCGGTGCGCGCGGTGAAGAACTTCGCCAACCCCGAGCTGACCAACCCGTCCATCGTGTTCGTCGCCCACAGCAAGGGCAAGGTCGAGTGAGCGGCGCCGCCGACCTGCTCGGCGAGTTCTGCGCGGCGGTCGCCGGGGACCTTGCCGCCCTGGCCGCGCTGCACGACAAGGAGCTCGACGCGGCCGCGCTCGATCAGCTGCGCGCGGCCGGCGCAGACGGCCTGCTGCGCCTGCGCCTCGTCAACCCGAACAGCCGGGATGCGTTGCAGTTCCTCGACGAGGCCCTCTCGGGCCTGCCGGCAAGGTTCGATGAGGCCGTGCTGGACGCCCTGGCCGCGGATTATGCGGACATCTACCTCACCTATGGCCTGCGCGCTGCGCCCAACGAGTCGGTCTGGCTGGACGAGGACAACCTCGCCATGCAGGCGCCGATGTTCGAGGTCCGCGCGCTCTATCGCCGGCATGGCCTGCGGGCGCCCGACTGGCGCCGGCGGGCCGACGACCACCTGGTGCACGAGCTGCAGTTCCTCGCCCACCTCATGGCGCAGCCGACCGGGGATGCCCTCGGGGCGGCCGCTGACTTTATGGACGAGCATCTGCTACTCTGGCTCCCCGATTTTGCGGCGCGGGTCGCGCAGCGCTGTGCCACCGCCCTCTATGCCGGGGTGGCCGTCCTCACCGCGGCCTACCTCGACGAGCTGCGGGAGCTGCTCGAGCAGATCCTCGGTCGGCCGCGGACCCCGCGAGCCGAGGTCGAGGAGCGCCGCAGAAGAGCCAAGGAGCCGGAACCAGACCCTGTGGTCTTCGTGCCCGGATCGGCCCCGACTTGGTAGCGAGCGCACTGCATTCACCGACGCGCCGCGCGCCCGTATTGCGCAATCACACTGACGGAGGTAGCAATGAAGAAGACCCTGAAGATCGCTGTCGCCGCCACCGCCCTCCTGGGCCTGGCTGGCACCGGTGTCGCGCTGGCCGACGCTGCGCTCGCCACGAAGAACGGTTGCCTGGCCTGCCACCAGGTCGAGAAGAAGGTGGTCGGCCCGGCCTACAAGGACATCGCCGCCAAGTACAAGGGCGCCGACGCCGCGAAGATCGACGAGCTGGCCGCGAAGGTGAAGGCCGGCGGCGTGGGCGTCTGGGGGCAGATCCCGATGCCGCCGAACGCCAAGGTGACCCCTGAGGACGCGAAGACCCTGGTGCAGTGGATCCTCACCCTGTAACAGGCCCTTCCAGCGCGGCGGGGCTCCCCCGCCGCGTCGCATTGCCTCTCGCCGCCCCCCGTGGGCGGCGAGTCGTTTACGGGGTCCGCCGTGCGGCTTGATCTCGTCCGCGACGCGGCTGCGGCGGCGCGCCTGCCGGAAGTCCTGGCCGAGCGCTGCGTCCACAGCCTCGCCGAGCGCGCGAGCTGCCGGCGCTGCGTCGACGCCTGTCCGACGCAGGCGTGGGTGATCGACGACGAGCGCTTGGGCATCGACCCCGCGCGCTGCGACGGCTGCGGACTCTGCGCACCGGCCTGCCCGCAGGCCGCGATCATCGCCCCGTCGGTCGAGCCGCTGCGTGTCGGATCCTCCGGCAGGGGCGGCCTCCAGGACGCAACCGACGGCGCTGCCATGCTCGCCTGCGACCGGGCGTGGCCGGGTAGGAGCGCCAGTCCTGGCGCGATGCAGCATCGCGGCCTGGAGGCCGCTCCTCCCGGCGCCCACGGCGACGGCATCGTTCCCTGCATCCACGCCCTCGGTCTGCGCGACCTCGCGCGACTCGCCGTGGACGGCTGCCGCCGCCTCGTCGTGGCAACCGGCGACTGCAATGTTTGCCCGCGCGGCGGTGCGGTCAGGCTGGAAACCCGTCTCGCCGACCTCGCCAGGCTGCTCGACTCCCGCCGCCTGCCGCTGCTGCGGCTCGAGCGCCTGCCGGCCGACCGCTGGCGCGAGGCACGCGAGGGCGCCGCACCGGACGGCGGGCCGCAGCTGCGCCGCCGCGCCTTCCTGAGCCACGGCCTCGGGCTTGCGATCACGAAGGCGCGCGTTGGCTTCGGCCTGGCGTCAGCCGAGCGCGAGCGCGTCGGCACGGTCGGCAATCTGCTGCCGCACACTGCGCGGCCTGGGGCGCTGGTCCCGGTTGCGCCGGCGATCGACCGTGCCGCCTGCACCGGCTGCGACGCCTGCGTTCGCCTCTGTCCGGAGCGGGCGATCCGGCTCGAGGCCGAGGCCGGCGCGCTCGCTTATCGAATCGCGCCGCAGGACTGCACCGGCTGCGGCCTCTGCGTGGACGTCTGCGCCGATCGCGCAGTCCGGCTGGACCACTGGGTCGTCGCCACTCCCGTGTCGCTGCCGCTCGACCAGGCGAGCTGCGCGCGCTGCGGCGTGCGCTTCCATCGGCCGGTCATCGACAGGGCGGGCGGCAGCCCGCGCTGCCCGGTCTGCGAGCGCAAGGGCGAGGCGGGCAGGCTGTTTCGCGTGCAGGAGTAGCCGCGCCCGCCGCCCATGGTCGCGGCGTTGCCTTCCGGTGGGCCGAAGCCGGCGTGCTGCGAGCAGCGAGCAGGGATGCACGCGCAAGCCCGTGGATCCCGGACGGATCCCAGGGCGGCGAGCAGCGCCCGGCGCAAGGCCCGTGTTCTCGAACTGACGTCATGTGCGCCTGACGCTGAACCACGATGGGCATGAGGCGCCATTCCCCGAATCAGGCGCCGTCCGGTTTGTCCTCCGTCTTCGCCGCTGACGCGCCCTGGGCCTGTCCGGCCACCGCGAGATGCGCGAGCTGCTCGTATAGCTGGAAGCGGCTGCGGATCTGCGTCTGCGCCTGCTTGAGGAAGCGCTCCGCCGCGTCGGGATGGGTGCGGAACAGCACGCTGAAGCGCGTCTCGCTCGCGGCGAAGTCCCGGTACGGGATCGACGGCTCCTTCGAGTCCATGTGCAGGGGGTTCTCGCCCGCCGCGGCGCGGCGCGGGTCGTAGCGGAACAGCGGCCAGTGCCCCGAGCTCACCGCGAGATCCTGCTGGCGCAGGTTGTTCGCGAGGTCCACGCCGTGCGCGATGCACGGCGAGTAGGCGATGATCAGCGACGGCCCCGGGTAGGACTCGGCCTCGAGGAAGGCCCGCAGCGTCTGCACGTCCTTCGCGCCGAAGGCCACCTGCGCGACGTAGGCGTTGCCGTAGGCCATCGCCTGCATCGCGAGGTCCTTCTTGCCCACGGCCTTGCCGCCGGCGGAGAACTTCGCCACCGCGCCGAGCGGCGTCGCCTTCGAGGTCTGGCCGCCCGTGTTGGAATACACCTCGGTGTCGAGCACGAGGATGTTCACGTCGCGCCCCGAGGCGAGCACGTGGTCGAGCCCGCCGTAGCCGATGTCGTAGGCCCAGCCGTCGCCGCCTATCAGCCAGACGCTCTTGCGGACGAGCAGGTCGGCGATCGCCTCGAGCCGTCGCGCGGTATCGGAGGGGATCTGCGCCAGGCGCTGCCTCAGCAGGGCGACGCGTTCGCGCTGCTCGTGAATGCCGGCCTCGCCCGACTGCTCGGCGGCGAGCAGGGCGTCGGCGAGCTCGGCGCCGATCGCGTCGCGCAGCCCGGCGACCAGTTCGCGGGCGTGCGCCGCCTGGGCATCGAGCGCGACGCGCATGCCCAGACCGAACTCGGCGTTGTCCTCGAACAGCGAGTTGTTCCAGGCGGGCCCGCGGCCGTCGGGGTTGGTGGTGTAGGGCGTGGTCGGCAGGTTGCCGCCGTAGATCGACGAGCAGCCGGTCGCGTTGGCGATGAGCATGCGGTCGCCGAAGAGCTGGGTGGCGAGCTTCACGTACGGCGTCTCGCCGCAGCCGACGCAGGCGCCCGAGAACTCGAACAGCGGCTGCATCACCATCGCGCCCTTGAGCGTCGTCTCCTTGAGCGCGCGCCGGTCGTATTCGGGCAGGCCGAGGAAGAAGTCCCAGTGACTGCGCTCGGCCGCGTGGTAGGCGGGGTCGTCGGTCATGTTGAGCGCCTTGCGCTCCGGATTCTTCTTGTCGCGGATCGGGCAGATCTCGACGCAGAGGCCACAGCCGGTGCAGTCGTCCGGCGCGACCTGATAGGCGATGTGCACCCCGGGCGGGAAGTCCTTGCCCTTCACCGGCACGTGCAGGAAGCCCGGCGGGGCCTGCTGTACCCGCTCGGCCGTAAAGAGCTTCGAGCGGATCGCCGCGTGCGGGCAGGTCAGCGGGCACTTGCCGCAGTGCGTGCACAGATCCGGCTCCCAGCGCGGCAGGGCGAGCGCGAGGTTGCGCTTCTCGTAGGCTGCGGTGCCGACCGGCCAGGTGCCGTCCACCGGAAGCAGGCTCACGGGCAGGCCGTCGCCCTTGCCGGCGATCAGCGGGCCGATCACGCGCCGCACGAACTCGGGTGCGCCCTTGGGCACCGGCGGTGGGCGCTCGCCGGCGCTGGTCGGTATCGCAGGCACGGGCACCCGGTGCAGCGCGGCCAGGGCCGCGTCGATCGCCGCATAGTTGCGCTCGAGCAGGCGCCGGCCCTTGCGGCCGTATGTCTTCTCCACGGCGGCCTTGATCTTCGCGATCGCCGCCTCGGGCGAAATGATGCGGCTGATCTCGAAGAAGCAGACCTGCATGATCGTGTTGATGCGCCGGTCCATGCCGGTCTCGCGCGCGATGCCGTAGGCGTCGATCGCGTAGACCGTGAGCCCCTTTTCGAGGATCTGCTGCTGCATCCGGCGGGGCAGCGTGTCCCACACCTGGTCGGGCGGCGTGGGCGTGTTCAGCAGGAACACGCCCCCGGGCGCCGCCTTGTCCAGCATGTCGTAGCGTTCGAGGAACACCGGCTGGTGACAGGCGACGAAGCGCGCCTCGCCGTCGCCGATGAGGTAGCTGCTGCGGATCGGGCGCGGACCGAAGCGCAGGTGCGACACGGTCACCGCGCCGGCCTTCTTCGAGTCGTACTGGAAGTAGCCCTGCGCCCAGTTCTCCGTCTCCTCGCCGATGATCTTGATCGAGTTCTTGTTCGCGGACACCGTGCCGTCGGAGCCGAGCCCGTAGAACACGCAGCAGGCGATCTCGTCCGCGCCGATGGGCCGGAACGCCGGGTCGTAGTCGATGCTGCTGCGCGTGAGGTCGTCGACGATGCCGACGGTGAAGTGGTTCTTCGGCACCGGCCGCGCGAGCTCGGCGAATACGCCCGCGACCATCGCCGGCGTGAGCTCCTTCGAGCCGAGGCCGTAGCGGCCGCCGACGATGCGCGGCAGCGCCTCGCCCGGGTAGTCGCCGCGCGTCCAGGCATCCATCACCGCGGTCACCACGTCCTTGTAGAGCGGCTCGCCATCCGCGCCCGGCTCCTTGGTGCGGTCGAGCACCGCGATGCGGGTCGCGCCGGCGGGAATGGCCTCGAGCAGCGCCGTGGCGTCGAACGGCCGGTACAGCCGCACCTTGACGAGGCCGACGGGGTCGCCGAGGGCGCAGAGCGTGTCGACCGTCTCCTCGGCGGCGCCGATGCCCGAGCCCATCATCACGATCACGCGCTGCGCGGTGGGGTCGCCGTAGTAGCAGAACAGGCGGTACTGCCGGCCGGTGAGCGCCGCGAAGCGGTCCATGGTGGCGCGCACGACGACGGGCAGCTTGCGGTAGTGGAGGTTCGAGGCCTCGCGGCCCTGAAAATAGACATCGGGGTTCTGCGAGGTGCCGCGGATCACCGGCCGGTCGGGCGAGAGCGCCCGCTCGCGGTGCGCCGCGACCAGGTCCTCGTCGATCATCCGGCGTACCGTCTCGCGGTCGACCTGCTCGATCTTGCTGACCTCGTGCGAGGTGCGGAAGCCGTCGAAGAAGTGCACGAAGGGAATGCGGCCTTCGAGCGTGGCTCCCTGGGCGATCAGCGCGAAGTCCATCGCCTCCTGCACGCTCGCCGAGCACAGCATCGCCCAGCCGGTCTGGCGCACGGCCATCACGTCGGAGTGATCGCCGAAGATCGACAACGCGTGCACGGCGAGGGCGCGCGCCGAGACGTGAAGCACGCAGGGCGAGAGCTCGCCGGCGATCTTGTACATGTTGGGGATCATCAGCAGCAGGCCCTGCGACGCGGTGAAGCTGGTCGCGAGGGCGCCGGCCTGCAGCGCGCCGTGCACCGTGCCCGCGGCGCCGGCCTCGCTCTGCATCTCGATCACCTCCGGCACGGCGCCCCACAGGTTCTCGATCCTGAGCGAGCTCCACTCGTCGGCCCACTCGCCCATCGGCGAGGCGGGCGTGATCGGGTAGATGGCGATGACCTCGTTGGTGAGGTGCGCGATGGTCGCCGCGGCCTCGTTGCCGTCGATGGTGATGCGGGGGACGTCGTTCATCGCGCTCTCCTGGGCGATGCGCAGCGGCGGGCGTCAGCGCAGGATGGGCGGGGCTCCCGGTGCCCGCAAGGCGATTGGCGGAGTGCCGTTGACGTGCGTCAACGGCCCCCTGCCGGGCTAGGGCATGGGGGTGGGGGCAGCGCGGCGTCGAGCGAATCGCCGCGCCCGATGGCGTAGCCCTGCGCCGCGTCGATGCCGATCAGGCGCGCCACCCGCAGGTGCTCGCCCGTTTCCACCGACTCGGCGATGGTGCGCAGGCCGAGGAGCTGGCCGACCCGCTGGATCGACTCGACCATCGCGCGCTCGACCGGGTCGCTCAGCATCTCGCGCACCAGCCGGCCGTCGATGCGCAGGAAGTCGACCGGAAGGCGGCGGGCGTAGGCGAAGGCGGAGAGGCCGCTGCCGAAGTCGTCGAGCGCGAAGCGGCAGCCGAGCGACTTGAGGCGATGGCCGAGCGCGATGGCAGCGGACAGGTTGATCACGGCGGCGGTCTCGGCGACCTCGAAGCAGAGGCGCTCCGGCGGCACGCCGGCGCGGATCACTTCCTCGCGGATGAAGTCGGCGAGATCGGGCTCCTGCAGCGAGGGGCCGGAGACGTTCAGGAAGAAAAGCGGCGGCAGGCCGGCGCCATCGTGCCGCAGGCGCGCCCCGAGCCGCCCGAGCACCGAGCGGATCACCCAGCGGTCGATCGTCGGCAACAGGCCGTTGCGCTCGGCGAGCGGCAGGAAGGCCGCGGGCGTCACCAGCGCGCCGTCCGGGCCGCGCATGCGCAGCAGCACCTCCTGGCCGAAGGGCGCCACGCCCTCGCCGCGCAGGTCGGCGAGGGGCTGCGTGACCAGCACGAAGGCGCCGCTGTCCAGGGCGGTCTCGAGCGCGGGTAGCGAGCGCAGCTCGCCGCGCGGCACACCCAGGTCGGCATCGTCCGGGTGGTAGCAGCGGATCGCGCCGTCCCCCTCGGCCTTCGCGGCGTAGCATGCGGCGTCCGCCGCCCCGAGCAGCTCGGCGGCGGTCATGGCATCGCCGGTGACGGGGGCGATGCCGATGCTGATGCCCACGTCGAAGGTCTGGTCGCGCCAGCCGAAGCGAAAGGCATGGACCCGGTCGGCGAGCTCGCGGGCCACACCCACGGCCTGCTCGGTTCCGCAGTCCCGCAGCAGCAGGCCGAACTCGTCGCCCCCGAGGCGGGCGAGGGTGTCCGACTCGCGCACCTGCTGGCGCATGAGCGAGGCGAGCTGGCGCAGGAGCTCGTCGCCGGCCCGGTGCCCGCAGCGGTCGTTCACCTGCTTGAAGCGGTCGAGGTCCATGAAGCACAGGCTGGCCGGGACGCGGCTGCGCCTGACCTGCACGAGCGTGTCGTGCAGGCGGTCCATGAAGGTGCGCCGGTTGAGCAGCCCGGTGAGGTCGTCGTGGCAGGCCTGATAGCGGAGCAGCTCGTCGGAGCGGCGGCGCTGGCGGCGCGCCTCTGCCTCGCGGATCTCCCGCGTCAGGGCGGCGCCGAGCCGGTCCAGGTGATCGAGGCCGATGCAGTCCTGGGCGCCGGCCTTGATCGCCTCGACCGCGAGCTCCTCGCCGACGGCGGTGCCGATCAGGAGCAGCGGCAGCTCGCGGCCATCCGCCGCGAGGATTCGCAGGACGCTCGCATAGCTGAGCTCGGCGGGCCGATAGGCGCCGATCACGGCGTCCCAGTCGGCGAAACGCAGGGCCTCGCGCAGGGCCGCCTCGTCCTGCACGCAGCGGTGCGCCACCGGCTCGCCCAGGACCTTGCCGATGGCCCCCAGGATGGCGTCGGCCTCGGCCTCGGTGTCGAACACGAGCAGCACACGCAGCGGCACGGTCGCTTGCTCCGATCTCCGTCGTCGGCCGGGCAGGCCGGGGGATTATCCCCAGGGAACGCTCGGGAGTGTGCCAGAGGCCCCTGGCACCCGCCACTGGGACGGGGCGCCGGTACGGGCGCAGCTCAGAGGGGCCAGTCGAACTCGCTGACATAGCCCCGGGCCGTCCAGTGGATGCCCGGGGCGAGGCGCCGCAGGAGTCGGCGCATGGCGTCGTTGTGGGTCAGCATGCGGCCGCTGAAGCGCTGCACGCCGCGCTCGCGGGCCGCGTCGGCGAGGCGGGTGAACAGCAGGCTGCCGAGGCCGAGGCGCTGGTAGGCGTCGAGCACCGCGACCGTCGGCTCGGCGACGGCGGGATCGTCGCAAAAGCGCACGAAGCGCGCGACGCCGATCCCTTCCTCGGCGCCCGCGGGTCCGGCCAGGGTGGCGCCGATCGCGAAGTGATCGACACCGTCCACCTCCGTCAGGTAGCGGAGCTCCTCGTCGGAGAGCGTCGGCTTCGTCCCCAGGAAGCGGTGGAAGCGCGACTCGGGGGAGAAGGCATCCATGCCGCGCTTGAGCAGCAGCTTATCCGCGGGGATGACCAGGCGCAGCAGGGCCTCCGTGCCATCGGCGAGGCGCACGCGCTCACGGTAGTCGGCGTCGAAGTGCAGCGGGGGGGTCGGGGCGTCTGGCATGCCGTCTCCTCGCCGCCATTAGACACCCGTGCCGAGGCGAATACAGCGTGGGCGGTCAGCGCGGCACGAAGCCACGCAGCCCGTCTCCCTCGACGAGGGCCATCGGGTGGCCATAGAGCTCGCCGAGCAGCGCGGGGTCCGCGAGTGTTGCGGCCGGGCCGGCGACCGTGCGCCCGTCGCCGAACACCAGCAGGAGGTGCGAGCAGCAGCGCAGCGCCAGTCCGGCATCGTGCAGCACGACGAGCAGCGCGCGATCGGGGGTCGCAAAGCGGTGGCGCAGGAGCCGCATCATCGCCAGCTGCTGGCCGGGATCGAGGTGATTGGTCGGCTCGTCGCAGAGCGCGACGACCGGATCCTGGGCGAGCAGGGTGGCGAGCGCGAGCCGGCGCCGCTCGCCGCCGGACAAGGTGTCGAGCGGGCGGTTCTCGCGGCCGTCGAGCGCAACCGCGCGCAGGGCCTCGCCGACCCGCGCGTGGTCCTCGGCCGTCTCGTGCTGCCAGCGGCCGAGGTGCGGGTGCCGACCGGCGAGCGCGGCGTCGCGCACCGTCAGCGGGAACGGGATGTCGTCACCCTGCGGAACGAGGCCAATCTCGCGCGCCGCCGCGCGTCGGCCGAGCGTGCGCAGGTCGCGCCCCCGCCAGCGCACGGCGCCGGTGCTCGGCGCGCGCAGGCCGGCGAGCGTGTGCAGCAGCGTGCTCTTGCCCGCCCCGTTGCGGCCGAGGAGGCCCCAGCAGGTGCCGGGCGCGATGCGCAGGTCGAGCGTCCGGCAGGCAATGGCAGGACCAGCGCGCACGGTCAGCGCGCGCGCCTCCAGCAGGAGCGGCTCAGCGGCGGCCATGCAAGAGAAGGAGGAAGGCGGGGACGCCGAGCAGCGCGGTGAGCACGCCCACCGGGAGCTGGCGCGGGGCGATCGCGATGCGGGCCGCGGTGTCCGCGAGCGTCAGGAGCGTCCCCCCGAGCAGCGCCGCGCCGGGCAGGACCCAGCGGTGGTCGCTGCCGCCGGCGAGCCGGGCAAGATGGGGTGCGACCAGGCCGACGAAGCCGACGCCGCCGGCCGTGCTCACGGCCACGGCGGTCAGCAGCGCGGAGAGGAAATAGACGAGCCCGTGCAGGGGCGCGGTCGCGACCCCGAGCGCGCTGGCGCGAAGGTCCCCGAGCGCCAGCAGGTTGAGATCGCGCGCGAAGGGCAGCGCGACCGCCAGGCCGGCGGCCAGCGCCAGGGCCGGCGGCCAGGGCGTGGTCGCGTCGGCGAGATCGCCCATGAGAAAGAACAGCATCCCCGGCAACTGCGCGGGCGGCGACAGCGACAGGACGAAGCTGACGACCGCGGCCCAGCCGGCGGCGACCACCACGCCCGTCAGCAGCAGCCGGTCCACGGCGAGCGCGCCGCCGCGCCGGCCGAGGGCGAACACCAGCGCGGTCGATCCGATCGCGCCAGCGAAGGCCGCGGCCGGGTGCAGGGCGGCCGGCAGGCCGAAGAGCAGGGCGCCGAGCACTGCCGTAGAGGCCCCGCCCGAGACGCCGAGCACGTAAGGGTCGCCCAGCGGGTTGCGCAACAGGACCTGCACCAGCGCGCCGGCCAGCGCGAGCGCGCCGCCGACCGCGAACGCGGCCAGCACCCGCGGCAGGCGCAGCTCCCACAGGATGATCGACTCCGTACTCCGGTCGGGGGCGAAGAGCAGACCGAGCAGCCGGTCCGGCGGGATGGCGACGGTCCCGAGCGCGAGGCCGGTCGCGATCGCGCCGGCGGCGGCCAGGATCAGCCCGAGCAGGGCGTGACGGCGCGTCCTGCCCCGATCCGCCTCCCGCACGTCAGCCCCGCAGGCTCAGCACCGGCCAGCCGCGCGCGAGGGCGAGCCGGCGCAGGGTCTCGTCGGGGTCCACTGCCACGGGCCGCTCGACGCGCTCGAGCAGCGGCAGGTCGTTGTGCGAGTCGCTGTAAAAGCTGCTGCCCTCGAGGCTCTGGCCATGCGCGTCGAGCCATTGCTCGAGGCGGAGCACCTTGCCCTCGCGGAAGCTCGGCACGCCTTCCACCTCGCCCGTGTAGCAGCCGTCGCGCTCTTCGGGCTCGGTGGCGATGAGGTGGGGGATGCCGAAGCGCGCGGCGATCGGCGCGGTCACGAAGCGGTTGGTCGCCGTGATGATCAGGAGGGCGTCGCCGGCCGCGCGGTGCCGCTCCACCAGCGCGACCGCCCGGGGCAGCACGATCGGCTCGATCTTGGTCGCGAGGAACTCGGCCCGCCAGGCAGCGAGCTCGCCGGGCGAGTGGCGGGCCAGCGGCGACAGCGAGAAGCGCAGGAACTCGTGGATGTCGAGCCGGCCGTCCTTGTATTCGCGGTAGAAGCGTTCGTTCTCCCGCTCGTAGTGGTCCGCCTCGACGATGCCGCGCTCCGCGAGAAACACCCCCCAGAGGTAGTCGGAGTCGCCGTCGAGCAGGGTGTTGTCGAGGTCGAAGATCGCAAGCGGCATGGGCGGCAGGGTCTGGCACGGGGAGCGCCCGGAACGGGGCGCGATCCCGCGGCACTATACCGAAAAGCCTTTATAAGCAACAGCTTATTGACGGTTTCAGGTTGCCGATGGCAAGGCCCCTGTGAAAAGATTATTGAAGTGCAGGTTTGATGCTTTTTTCCCGTGATCGACCCCGAAGGTTACCGCCCCAACGTCGGTATCATCCTCTGCAACGGGGAGCGGCGACTGTTCCTTGGCCGGCGCGTCGGGCAGAACGCCTGGCAGTTTCCGCAGGGTGGCATCAAGCCCGAAGAAACCCCGATGGAAGCGATGTACCGCGAGCTCGAGGAAGAGGTCGGCCTCAAGCCCCACCACGTCGAGCTGCTCGGCTGCACCAATCACTGGCTGCGCTACCATCTGCCCAAGCGCTTCATCCGCAAGAACTGCGACCCGGTCTGCATCGGCCAGAAGCAGTTGTGGTTCCTGCTGCGGGTGCTGTGCGACGAAAGCGAGTTCTGCCTCGATCGCTGCGACAAGCCCGAGTTCGACGACTTCCGCTGGGTGCGCTACTGGACGCCGGTGCGCGAGGTGATCTACTTCAAGCGCGGCGTCTACGCCCGCGCGCTGCACGAGCTGGCGCCGCTGCTGTTCCCGGACCGGGCCCCCCGCCGCCGGCGGTCCGCGCAGCAGCCGGCGACCCTGTCCTGAAAACCTCGCGCCCATCCGCTATCGTGCGGGCCGGGGCCTGAGGTCACGGCATGCTCGAAGTTCTGCACCGCATCGTCCAGGAAGTCAGCGCGGCCACGAGCCTCGAGGCCGCCCTCAAGGTCATCGTCACGCGCGTCAAGAGCGCGATCGGCGCCGACGTCTGCTCGGTCTACCTGACCAACTTCGAGGAACGCACGCACGTCCTCATGGCCACCGACGGCCTGCGCCAGGAGGCGGTGGGCAAGGTCCGGCTGCCGCTCGGCCGCGGCCTGGTCGGCCTAGTCGCGGAGCGCGCGGAGCCGGTGAACGAGGCCGACGCGCCGAGCCACCCGCGCTACCTGCGGATCAGCGACACCGGCGAGCAGCAGTACCACGGCTTCCTCGGCGTGCCGATCATCCAGAACCGCAAGGTGCTCGGCGTCGTGGTCGCGCGCCAGGCCGAGCCGCGGCAGTTCGGTGATGCCGAGGTCACCTTCCTGTTCACGCTCGCGGCCCAGCTCGCCGGCGCCATTACCTACGCGCAGGCGACGGGCGAGCTCTCCGGGCTGCAGCAGGCCGGCGAGATCTTCACCCGCTTTCTGCAGGGGCGACCCGGCTCGCCCGGCGTCGGCATCGGCGCCATCGTCGTCGCCTACCGGCTCGCGGACCTCGACGCGGTGCCCGACCGCAAGACCGACGACGTCGCCCGCGAGGCCGAGGCCTTCCGCGCGGCCGTTGCCGCCGTCGAGGACGACCTGCGGCGGCTCAAGGGGCATCTGTCCGAGGACCTGCCCGCCGAGGACCGGGCGCTGTTCGATGCGCTGCTGCTGATGCTCGGCAGCGACACCCTGGTCACGCGCACCATTGCGCTGATCGAGCAGGGCAGCTGGGCGCCGGGCGCCCTGCGCCGCACGATCGAGGAGCACGCCAAGGTCTTCGACGTGATGGAGGATGTCTACCTGCGCGAGCGCGCATCGGACATCCGCGACCTCGGCCGGCGCATCCTGATGCATCTGCAGAGCGATGCGCCGCGCACCATCGACTACCCGCCGCAGACCATCCTCGCCGGCGAGGAGGTGAGCGCGATGCAGCTCGCCGAGGTGCCGAAGGACCGGCTCGCAGGCATCGTGTCGGCGCGCGGCTCGTCCTCCTCGCACGTCGCGATCTTCGCGCGGGCGATCGGCGTGCCCGCGGTGATGGGCGTGACTGACCTGCCCGTGGCCCGCGCCGAGGGGCTCGAGGCGATCATCGACGGCTATCGCGGCCGCGTGCACCTGTCGCCTGCGGCGACCGTGCGCGAGGAGTACCGCCGCCTCGCCCTCGAGGAACAGGCGCTGAGCCGCGAGCTCGAGCCGCTGCGCGGCCTGCCGGCCGAGACCACCGACGGCGTGCACGTGCCGCTCTACCTCAACACCGGCCTCGTCAACGAGATGCTGCACCTCGGGGCCGAGGAGGCCGAGGGCGTTGGCCTCTATCGCACCGAGATGCCCTTCATGGTGCGCGACCGTTTCCCGGGCGAGTCGGTGCAGGTCGCGAACTACCGCAACGTCATCAAGACCTTCGCGCCGCGCCCCGTGGTGCTGCGCACGCTCGACATCGGCGGCGACAAGCCGCTGCCGTACTTCCCGGTGTCCGAGTCGAATCCCTTCCTTGGCTGGCGCGGCGTGCGCATTTCGCTCTCGCACCCGGAGATCTTCCTCACGCAGGTGCGCGCCATGCTGCGCGCGGCGATCGGCTTCCAGAACCTGCGCATCCTGCTGCCGATGGTGAGCACGGTGGCCGAGGTCGAGGAGCTGCAGCAGCTCATCCAGCGCGCGCACGACGAGCTGATCGAGGAAGGCTTTGCCATCTCCAAGCCCTGCGTCGGCGTGATGGTCGAGGTGCCATCGGCCGTCTATCTCGCGGAGGAGCTCGCGCGCCGCGTCGAGTTCCTCTCGATCGGCACCAACGACCTCACGCAATACATCCTCGCGGTCGACCGCAACAACCCGCACGTCGCCGACCTGTACGACGACATGCACCCCGCCGTGCTGCGCGCGCTGCAGCAAGTGGTCGACGGCGCGCGGCTCTATCACCGCGCGGTGAGCGTGTGCGGCGAGCTCGCCGGCAACCCGCTCGCGGCGGTGCTCCTCGTCGGCATGGGGGTCGAAAGCCTGTCGATGAGCGCCGGCAGCCTGCTCAAGGTGAAGTGGGCGGTGCGCAGCTTCAGCAAGTCGCGCGCGCGCCAGCTGCTGCAGGTCGCGCTGCGGATGGAGGAGGCGCGTCAGGTCCGGCGCTTCATGGAAGGCGTCTTCGCCGAGGTCGGCCTCGGCGGGCTGGTCGGACCGGCGGGGACGCACTGACCCGTTAGGCGGCGCGCGCTCCCACCTGCTCTTCGGCTGGCGCGATGCCGGTCAACCCCACCGCCGTCCCGCCGTTTAACCCTGCGAGTGCGCTGCGCCGCGACGAGAAAAGGAAGGGTGCGCTGCGTCAAAATGCTCTCGAAATTTTTCTAAATATCAGTCAAAATACTAATTACTAAGTATTTTCTTGTAATTGGCACTGAAGCGTCCGCAGCCGAGGTATCCGAGAGTGACGTATTTCCGCATCCGCTGGGGCGATGGGACCCGCCTCTTCCGCGTCGAGGACACGCGCCCCCGCGGCGACCCCGAGGACTGCGCCTCGCTGTACTTCCTCGGCCGTCCGCTCGACCCGAGCACCGGGCAGTGGGCCGACGCCCGTCAGCGCGTCTACTGTCCGGACGTCGTGAACTGGGACGCCAAGTGGTGACCCCGGCGGCGGGCTGATCACCAGCCGCCGCCACCCCCTCCGCCACCGCCGCCGCCGGACGAACCGCCCCCGCCGCTGCCCGACGAGGATCCTGGCGCCGTGGACGACGCGGCGATCGCCCCGGCGAGCCCGCTTCCCAGCGCCCCGGCCAGGGCGCCGCCGTCGAAAGCGCCAAGCCCGTGCCCGGTATACCAGCGCGGGTCGTACTCGCCGGCCGCCTGCGCGCGCGCCAGGACGTCGGCGAAACGCTCCGCCCAGGCGAGCTCCACCCCCAGCGCCAGGGCATAGGGGAAGTAGCGCTCGAACAGCGCGGGCGTCCTCTCCGGCGGGTGACGGAAGGCCAGCTCGTCGGCCTCGGCGACGCCGAGGTAGAGCGCGAAGCCCTCGATCGCATCCATCAGGCGCCGGCCGGCGAGCGTCGGCGCCTTGAGCCACTGGTAGAAGCCGAGCGCCAGGCCGACCGCGGCGAGCAGCGCGAGGCCGAGCCAGACCGAGCCCGTCCACAGCAGGACGCCGAGTCCCACGATCTCGCCGACGACGAAGGGCACGGCGAACAGCGTGATGCCGATCGCGTTCGCAACGCCCGCGAGGCCTCGCTGGCGCCAGCGCAAGAGCGCCTCGCGCACCAGGAAGAACACGCCGACCGACCAGCCCGACAGCCAGAGGGACATGAACCCGGCGAGTGCCCGCTGCTCGCCCTCCGGGATCGTCAGCACGGTCGCCGCCACCGTGCCGAGCCCGAGCAGGATCCCCGGCACCAGCCAGGCCGAGTTGGTGACGAAGTAGGTCTTCTCGTAGTCGCGGTCGAGCGCCTTGCGGTGGGCCTCGAGCGTCTTGGTCAGCACCGCGTGGTTGGCCCGTTCGAGCGTCAGCGTGCGGCGCCCGTCGCCGAAGAGCGCGCTGGCGACGGCGGCCTCGTCCGCGGCCACCCCGGGGGCGCCGCCCAGCTTCTCGAGGACGTAGTCCGCGCCGTCCTGCTCGATGCGCAGGGCCCCCTTCACCGCGAGGCTCACCAGCGCCGCGCTCAGCGCGGCCTGGTCGTAGCCCATGCGGCGGACGAAGCGAGCGGCCGCTGGCGAGAGGTCGCGCGGCGGGGAGTACAGGGGGACGATCGGCCCGCCGGTCGGGTCGCGGCCAAAGCGCCACCAGACGACGAGGAAGTAGCCGAGCGTGAGCAGGCTGCCGCCGACCGCAATCGGCGCCTGCGGGTTGGCCGCGGCGATCTGCTGGGCGCGGTCGAGGTCCGTCGGCTCGCGGACGTGACCCTTCGGAAAGCGCGCGACGACGGTAAGCCCCTCGTGCGGGCCGAGCGGGTGCGTGGTCTCGAAGTGCGCGACGCCGTCGCCGTCCACCCAGGCCGTCCAGTCGCGCCCCTGCGCGCCGGCCGGGCCGGTGTAGGCCTCCACCGTGATCGCATCGGCCGGAACGGCCTCGGGCAGGCGGACCATCGCGGTCGCCGATCGGATCGGGAACTCCCAGCCGTTGCCCGTGACGTTCCAGTACAGCTCGTCGTGCTGCGCGAAGAAGCCGAGCTGGCGGTCGGTGCGGTAACGGAGACGGTACTCGTAGTCGCCGGGGCGCAACAGGACGTCCGCCTGCCCGACCCAGACGCGCACCCCATTGCCGCGCCGCTCTATCCGGAAGGGCTCCGGCTCGCCGTCGCGCGCGACCGATTCCACGTCGAACGCGACGCGCACGCGCTGCCCCAGGCGGTCGCGGTACTCGGTCGGGAAGTCGCGGTAGATGCCGCGACGGATGAGGTCGCCTTCGGCCCGCACGCGCAACGTCTCGGTCACCGCGAGCGCGCCGTCCTCGTCCACCTGCAGCTCGCTCGCGAACTCGAGGATCTCCTCTGCCGCCTGCGCCGCGCCCACGAGGGCGGCGAGCAGCAGCGTGAACAGCAGGCGCGGCAGGCTCATCGGCCGAGCCCCGGCGGCTGGGCCTCCTCCGGGCTGTCGAGCTCGAAGAACTCGGCCGGCGCGAAGCCGAAGGCCTGCGCGACGAGCAGGTCGGGAAAGGAGTCGAGGCGCACGTTGTAGTCGCGCACGGCGCCGTTGTAGAAACGGCGCGCGTACTGGATCTGGTCCTCGACCGCGCTCAGCTCGCGCAGCAGCGCGAGGGTCTGCGCGTTCGCCTTGAGGTCCGGGTAGGCCTCGGCGATGGCCACGACCTGGGCGAGCCGCGCGCCCAGGCTGCGCTCGGCCCGCGCCGATTCCCCCGGCCGCGTGGCGGCCAGCGCCTCGGCGCGCAGCCGCGTGACCTCCTCGAGGCGCGCGCTCTCGTAGCCGGCGTAGGCGCGCACGGCATCGACCAGCTTGGGCACGAGGTCGTGCCGGCGCTTGAGCTGCACGCCGATGTCGCTCCACGACGCCAGCGTCAGGTTGCGGTCGCGCACGAGGCGGTTGTAGATCCACACTGCCCAGGCGAAGGCAGCGAGGCTCAGCAGGACGAGGGCGATGGTCACGAGGTGGTGCCTCCCGGAGATCGGCAGGCCGCGCCCCTGGGCGGCGGGCGCGAGTATAAGGCCCCGCGCCGGCGCGTCAGCCGAACGCGAGCGAGAAGCCGCCGGCCCGCAGGAACAGCGATTCCTGCTCGAGCTCGGAGCGCGTCAGCGGGCGGTCGTCGAGCCAGCCTTCGGGAAAGCGGAGGATGAGTGCATTGTTCTCCGCCGCCAGGCCGAACGCCGGCTTCGGCGCGGTGGAACGGCTGCGGTGCAGCAGCGCGGCGAGCCGCAGCAGCACGCACAGGCGGCGCGCCGTCAGCCGCGCGGACTCGGGCAGCGCGTCGAAGCCTTCGCTGGCGAGCTTGCGCCGGTGGTTGCGCACCAGCGCCGCGAGCAGCGCCTGCTGCTGCCGGGAGAAGCCCGGCAGGTCGGCGTTCGCCAGGATGTAGGCGCCGTGCTTCTGGAACTGGCTGTGCGAGATGGCGAGACCGGTCTCGTGCAGCAGGGCGGCCCAGCGCAGCAGCGCGCCGTGCTCCTCGGGGTCGAGGGACCACGCCGTCGCGACGCGGCCGAACACGAAGTCCGCCGTGGCCGCGACGCGCTCGGCGTGCGGGCGGTCGACGTCGTAGCGCTTCAGCAGCGCATCCACCGTGCGGTCGCGCACGTCGTCCTCGTGCCGGATGTGGCCGAGCAGCTCATAGAGCAGGCCCTCGCGCAGCGCGAGGTCCGAGACCAGCATCTGCGCGACGTCGAGCGACTTGAACACCGCGGACAGCACTGCCACGCCGCCCGCGAGCACCGGCCGCCGGTCGTCGGTCAGCCCGGGGACGTCGAGCGCATTCACGTGTCCGGCCGCGATCAGGGCACGGCGCAGCTTCTTGAGTGCTTGGCGGGTGATGCCCTCGGGGCACCAGCCCGCGGCACGGACGATGTCGCCGATGGACTTGATCGTGCCCGAACTGCCCACCGCCTTGTCCCAGCGGCCGGCGCGGAACTGCGACTTGACCGGCTGCAGCTCGAGCCGGCACGCCAGCATGGCCGACTCCATCGCCTGCTCGGTCACCCGGCCGTCGGGGAAGAAGCGGCGGCTCACGCTCACGCAGCCCATGTGCATGCTCTCGCGCTCGCGTGGCTCGAAGCGCTGGCCGATGATGAGCTCGGTGCTGCCGCCGCCGATGTCGACCACGAGGCGCAGCTCGTCGCCGGCGGCGAGGCCGTGGGCCACGCCGAGGTACACCAGGCGCGCCTCCTCCCGGCCGGCGATGATCTCGATCGGGTGGCCCAGCGCGGCCTCGGCGCGCGCGAGGAACTCGCCGCCGTCGTGCAACTGGCGCAGGGTGTTGGTGCCCACCGCGCGGACCGCGCCCTGCGGCAGGCCGGCGAGGCGCTGGCCGAAGCGCGCGAGGCAGTCGAGCGCGCGCTGCTGTGCCTCCGACGTAAGGCGCTTCGCGTCGTCGAGTCCCGCAGCGAGCCGCACCGGCTCGCGCAGGCGATCGACGATCTGCAGCTGGCCGCCGTTGTCGAGCCGGCCGACGATCATGTGGAAGCTGTTCGAGCCGAGATCGGCGGCGGCGACGGTCTGGGCGCTGGCGACGGGCGCATCCATGGCTCAGGGCCTGTCGAGCAGGCGCAGCGCGCGGGGGGGCAGCAGCCACTCGAGCGTCGCGCCGCCGGCGCAGGGGGAGCCCGGCACGTCGAGCAGGCAGGCCGCGCCCTTCTTCAGCTCGACCAGGCTGTGGGCCTCGCCCGTGGTCAGCCAGCCGATCAGCTCGGCGAGGTCGGGCTCGTGGCCCACCACGGCGACCATGGCGTCGGCCGGCAGGAAGCCGAGCCAGTCCGCGAGCGCGTCGGGCGCGCTGCCGGGGGAAAGCTGCTCGACGACCAGGGGCTTGGGCGCGCCCAGACCCTCCTGCAGGATGTCCGCCGTCTGCCGCGCCCGCTTGAGCGGGCTGGTGGCGAGCACGTCGATGCGCTCGATCAGGCGCTTGAGGCCGCGCGCGCACGCGCGCATGCGCTCGACGCCCTTGGCGGTGAGTGGCCGCTGGCGGTCGTCGACTTCGTGCTTGGCGAACTCGAAGCGGTCCTCGGCGATGGCGTGGCGGACGATGAGCAGTTTCATAGCGGCAGGCGTGGCAGGTGCTCTAGCATCTGATCGGCGGGCCGAGGCACTATGCCACGGCGGCATTACAGTCCGGTAACGGATCGGTCATGAACTACTGCAGCAGCTGTGGCGCCCCGGTAAGCGTGCGCGTGCCCGACGGCGACAACCGGCCGCGGCACGTCTGCGACACCTGCGGCGTCGTCCACTACCAGAACCCCAAGGTGGTCACCGGCTGCATCGCCGAATGGGACGACCGGGTCCTGCTGTGCCGCCGTGCGATCGAGCCGCGCTACGGCTACTGGACCCTGCCGGCCGGGTTCCTCGAGAACGGCGAGTCGACGTATGCCGGCGCCGAGCGCGAGACCCTGGAGGAGGCGAATGCGCGCGTGCGGGCTGCGCAGCTCTTCGCCGAGCTCAGCCTGCCCCATATCAACCAGATCTACATGCTCTACCGCGGCCCGCTGCTCGACCTCGACTTCGGCCCCGGCGACGAGAGCATCGACGTGCGCCTGTTCGCCGAGGCCGAGATCCCCTGGGAGCAGCTCGCCTTCCAGGTGATCCGCGAGACCCTCGCGCTCTATTTCGCTGACCGCGCGGCGGGCGCGTTCCGCACGCACTCGGGCGAGATCCTGCGCGAGGCGGCCGACTTCCGGCGCTACCGCGTCACGCTCCTCTGACGCCCAGGCTTGCCGGTCAATGGCGCGCACGGCGCGCCCTATCCGCGGGCGATTCGTGAGGCGGTCGATGCGGGCCGATGACGGCGCGCCCTATCCGATACGTGCCATCGTGGCCGCGAAAGATCGATGACACCACGCGTTGCAATGGTCCGGCGCATCGCCTTCAACACGCGTTTCCATAGGGCGGGCCACGCCCGCCGCGAGTTACAGCTCGCAGAGCAGCACGCGCGGGCTGCCTTCGCTGCAGTCGGGCAGCCGTCGTATATCCGCCGCGAGCGCCTCGACCCGTGCCGCGGGCCCCGCGACGTAGACGAGGCTGACTGCGACATCCGCGTGGTCGGCACCGATTGCGTCGACGATCTCCGGCACCGTCGTGCCTGCGGGCAGCAGGCTGAAGCGGAAGTGGTCGAGCGCGTCCTGCCAGGACCGGCAGAGGTTGCGCACGTGGCCCGACCACCCGGCCTCGTCCACCAGGTAGAGGTGCATCCACGGCGCCGTGTCGATCGAGATCGCGTGCTCAACCAGGCTCTTGACCGGCGCGATGCCGTCGCCCATCGCCACGAACACCACGGGCGCGGTGCTGTCCTCGGACAGAACGAAGTCGCCATAGGGTCCCTGAACGTGCACGACCTGAGTCGCGAGGCTGCCGTCGAAGACGGCCGTCGCAAAGCGGTTGCCCTCGCGCCGTCGGAGGAAGAATTGCAGGTGGCGGCCGTCGCAGGGACAGGAGGCGAGCGGGTAGGCGGCGCTGTTGTCGTCCTCGTCGGTCAAGGTCACCCATTGACCGGCCATGAAGCGCAGCGTGCTGGTGCGCGGCGTGACCAGCCGCAGGATGGACAGGTCGTCGGCCAGGCGCTCGATGCGCTCGACCCCGGCACGCACCTCCTGAATGGGCATCTCGGCGGGTGAGCGCGCCTCGATGGCCTCGATCACCAGGTCGGTCACGGCCGTCCAGGAGCAGGCGAGGAGATAGCCGGCCTCGCGCTCGCGCGCGCTCAGCACGTAGTCGTGCGCGCGCACCTGCGTGGCCTTGCCCGAGATCAGCCGCGCCTTGCACGCGCCGCAGTTGCCGCTCGAGCAGCCGTACTGCAGGTGCAGACCCGCCTTGAGTCCGGCCTCGAGCAGGGAGTCGCGGCCCTCGACGAAGAATTCGTGCCCGGTGGACAGCACGCGCACGCTGGGCGCGAGCACCTTGAGGAAGGCATCGCGCGCGAACAGCGCGGCGCGCGCGTCGTGGTGCGGCATCTCGGCGCTGACCTTGTGCTCCAGCCAGTCGCGCAGTTCGGCGATCCCAACCAACTGCGCCTGGGCGTCGAGCGACTTGTAATGCGCGAGGCGCTGCAGCGTCTCCTTCAGCAGTTGCTCGGCGTAGTTCAGGGAGGACTTCGTGCGCATCAGCACGGAGTTGATCTCCTTGAGGCGCGTCATCAGCACCTCGGGCTCCGGCAGGAGGCCGTCGGAGTAATCGCGCTTCGGCCGGGCGTCGGCCTTGATCTGCTGGATGCGCTCGAAGACCGGGTCGCTCTCGAGGTCCGCGTCGGGATAGAGCGACAGCAGGCGCGTGACGGTGATTTTTCCCTCGAAGGTCTCGATGCCCTCGTCGCGCAGCCGCTTCTGCAGCTCGCCACGGGAGACGCCGGCAAGGCGGGCGGCGCGGGAGAGGGGGAGGAGCTGCGGCATGGTCACCTCCGGGCAGGGTCGCGTTCACGACTAGGTACCGGAAACGGCGCCCGGATGCCAGTCCCAGCGTACGCTCGATGACACCGCTGTCCGATGGCGACGGGTGCGCATGACCCGCGCGTACTCGCCGTGAATGCATCCATGTAGGCTCGTCAGCGGCATCCATGCCGCTG
>Ga0114939_10000794_pt1 | contig 26022 bp, 22 predicted proteins | sample AshMeaCrysSpring_FD_87196 | JGI IMG/M metagenome (GOLD analysis project Ga0114939, IMG submission 87196) | Groundwater microbial communities from Big Spring, Nevada to study Microbial Dark Matter (Phase II) - Ash Meadows Crystal Spring | ecosystem: Environmental > Aquatic > Deep subsurface >...
ATACCCAGACCCATTCATCCGCTGATTGGTGGTGCTGGTGTCGGTATCGTGGCGTTGTATTTCCCGCAAATTCTGGGAATTGGTTATGAAACAGTGGAAGCAATGCTCCAAGATGCGGATTTTAAGCTGAAGCTGTTGCTTGTATTACTTGTAATTAAGCTGTTGGTAACAGCTTTGAGTTTAGGAAGTGGTTTTGTGGGTGGGATTTTTGCCCCAGCTATGTTTCTGGGTGCATCTTTAGGTGGGGTGTATGCCAAAATTCTGACAAGTATTTTTCCCACAATTGGCGAACATATGGCAGCTGCTCCAGCCTATGCAATGGTAGGAATGGCAGCAGTATTAGCTGCCAGTGCTAGGGCGCCTTTAACTGCAATTTTGTTGTTATTTGAACTCACACGGGACTACCGGATTGTTTTACCTTTGATGGCGGCAGTAGGTTTGAGTGTTTGGCTGGTGGAACGTATCAAGCCGGGTCAAAACTCTAACTCTAATCTCCAACAAATTGGTCTTTCCTCATTAAAAGACCCAGAAATTGAAATTTTACAGCAAATTCCTGTTTTGGATGCCATGTATGATGCACCGAAAAAGTTGCGGTCTACTTTTTCTGTACTCGAAGCCGGTTTGGAAATGACTAGTGATCGCACCCGGAGCGCTTTAGTAGTTGATGAAGCTTCTCAGTTGGTTGGTATCGTTTCTCTGGATGATATCAACCGTGCCATTTCCTTATGGGAAACTTACGTTAATTCACCAACAGCTACTCATCCTAATTTGTCTAGTCAAAGATTAATTGACATCTGTACCACTGATATTCTTTATGCTTACCCTGATGAACCTCTATCTGAGGCTTTAGATCGGATGGCAACACGAGGTTTGCATCAATTACCCGTGGTAGAACGGGACAACCACGAGCGTGTTTTAGGTTTACTAGAACGGGATCAAATTGCCATAGCTTGCAATGTGGCTATCACACGCAAAACTATTCGCAGCTACTTACCAGTGCTGCCAAAAAAAGGTGTAGTTCCCAGTCATTAGTCATTAGTCATTGGTCAATTGCAAAAACCTATGACTGTTGACTGGAACTAAAAAATAGCTCAATATAAATATGGGCACGTTAATATCGTGCCCATACTCTTGAGAAATAAATCTGGTTTGGGCATTCAAGACACTTCTGGAAGAGCGTCTCTACTATTTTTATTAAGCGGTGGCTTCTTCTACTTCCAAATCTTCTAGGTCTTCACCATCTACCTGTTTCAGACGAATGTGCTTCCGTCCTAGGGTAATTTCAAACTCATCTCCAGGTTTGAGATTCATTTGTTTTGTATAAGCTGAACCTATGAGTAAGTTGCCATTGGACTGGACACTAATTCTATAGCTAGCACTGCGTCCACCACGTCCATTTGCACTCGGAGCGCTATCTAACTGAATGCCTTCAGCATCAATTAGAGCATTCAGGAATTTCATCATATTGACGCGCTCAATGCCGTTTTTGGTGACAGTGTAGTAGCCACACTGTTTGGCTTTTTCTTCTTTGCTTAAGTTCTCCAGTTCTTTGACTTTCCTGAGCAGTTCTTCACCGACTAGAGGTTCAATTTTTTTCTTTTTACTCATCAACTTGGGTCGAATTTCAATTATTGCAGTGGTCGAATCGATTTTATTTTAGCTGACGTTTAGCCACAAGAGCATTTTGGTCTGAGCTTTATTATCAGCTTAGCAAAGTATATTACATGCTCAACCATTTTTTTTATCTCCATGCAATATCTTTGTATAAAGACAATATATTGCTAAGAATCCGCATTTATGTAATCACTATTGGGACTTTGTAAATGAATGCTACACTATAATTGAAGGAATAAACTTTTGTGAAGCCTCTAGCAGAGGAACATCGTTCACAAGAGTGTTAGCCGCAAGAGAAACAAAAACACAGCAGGGTAAGAGGGATTGGGACAAATAAACGTCAAATTTTGAATTAGTCAACAGTCCACAAGGCTGGGCTTTTTGACTGGCTTGTTGAATATTGTAGGGGCAACCCAATAGAGGCGACTCTTTGCTCGCTAAAATTCCAAGACTATTCATAAAATGCTTCGTTCCTACTGACGAAAGACTAAAGACTCATCACTGTTGACTACTATCTGTATCAGTGTGGCATGAAGTTAACGACTCGCGGACACTATAGCGTTAAGGCATTACTTGATTTAAGTTTACAGCCCAAGTATAGACCTGTATCTGTAAGAGCGATCGCAAAACGCCAAGATATTCCAGCACCCTACTTAGAAAAATTACTAATAGAAATGCGTCGTGCTGGCTTAGTGAAATCAATTCGGGGTGTACAAGGGGGATACCAGCTCGCTTTAGAACCAGCCAAAATTTCTTTAGGACAAATTTTAGAAGCAGTTGGTGAAAGTATTGAACCCCTTCCCCATCACACACCTACTCCTGGACAAGCAGAAGATTGGGTAACATTTACTCTCTGGAAACGACTGCACCAAAAACTCAAAGAAGCATTATATAGTATTACCCTTGCCGATTTATATTACGACGCTCGTAGTTGGCAAGCTGCCCAAGGAGAAGAAGCGAGTTTTGTAGTTTAGTCATGAGTCATTAGTCATGAGTACTGTGTAAAAATCACTCTTGAGTGTTAACCCTTGTCCCTCGACTAATGAGTTATAGCATCTTTGTTTTAATTTTTGCTGCAAGTTTAGATTATTTAATAGGCGATCCTTGGGGTTGGCTTCATCCAGTACAAGTCATGGGATGGATAATTTCTCGGTTCACGAAATTTACCTGGAAATATTGCCAAACCCCTCTAACCCAACGCTATGCGGGAATTGTTCTGGGTTTGGTACTAATAATTGGTAGTGGTCTAATCGGCGCTGTTATCGTTCAATTCGCTAGATGGCTGCATCCGTTGCTGGGAATTACCGTGGCAAGTATTCTATTAGCCAGTTGTTTTGCTGGTAGAAGTTTAAGAACCGCAGCCGAAGCAGTCTTAAAGCCCTTAAGTTTAAAACAGTTAGATACATCTCGTTCTATTTTAAGTAATTATGTTGGTCGAGATACAGAAAATCTTGGCGAGTCAGAAATTTTGCGTGCTGTTTTAGAAACAGTTACAGAAAATGCCACTGATGGAGTCATGGCGCCGTTATTTTATGCCCTTTTGGGAGCGAGTATACCTATGGTGGGGGCTGTACCCCTAACTTTGGCATATAAAGCTGCTAGCACATTGGATTCTATGGTCGGCTACCGAGAAACACCTTATACTTATTTAGGCTGGTTTAGTGCTTCCTTAGAAGATTACTTGACTTGGATACCCTGTCGGTTAACCGTGATGACTTTGGCGCTGTTATCTGGTAAACCCCTGCAGGTTTGGCGTCTGTGTCGTCGTGATGCAGTCCGAGATCCCAGTCCCAATTCTGGTTGGAGTGAGTGTGCTTATGCAGCAATTTTAGGTGTGCAGATGGGTGGTACGAATTGGTATCGTGGAGTAGCAAAACACAAACCTCTTCTAGGTGATCCCATTCAACCTATTACCCCAGAATGTATTTATCGAGCTTTGTTACTAACACGATATAGTTTTTTAATTTGGTTGGTTTGCGGCAGCGCTGTGTTGTATTTCCAGATGTGAAATTCCCAGCTAATCATGGGCTTTTTAGTCTTCCCTACGGACGCTAGGAGGATTTTGTTGACTTCATACATTGATTTTAGGGTACGAGCATCATGGCAAATAAAGTAGTAGAAATTTTATCAGCAGAAGAAATTCGTCGTACCTTAAATCGTCTTGCTTCCCAAATAGTGGAACGATCGCGGGATTTATCCCAATTGGTGCTATTAGGTATCCATACCAGAGGTGTACCCTTAGCCCAATTATTGGCACGACAAATTGAAATCCTCGAAGGTGTGGCGGTGCCTGTGGGAGCATTAGATATCACCCTGTATCGCGATGACCTCGACCAAATTGAACTGCGGACTCCAGCCAAAACCGATATTCCTTTTAATATCACCGGCAAAACCGTTGTCCTCGTAGATGATGTGATTTACAAAGGACGGACAATTCGCGCCGCTTTGAACGCAGTCACCGAATACGGTAGACCGGAAGTTATTCGCTTAGCGGTGCTGGTGGATCGCGGTCATCGTGAATTACCTATCCACCCAGATTTTATTGGTAAACAACTACCTACCGCCAAAGAAGAAATTGTTAAGGTTTACTTACAAGAATTCGACGGACGGGATGGAGTGGAGTTGATAGCAGATTGAATCAAAGGTGGGGTTTCCCCACCCCTACAAGACTTAATGATTGCCCCAATAACGCACTCTCAGTTCATAAAATCCTAGTAGTGCTGTCGCTACTACTAAGGGGAGAAAGTAATAAATTCCCCGGTATAGCAGCAGCGCTCCCAAAATAGCGGCGGCGGAAACTTGCTGGGAGAGAATCAGCAAAATTACAGTTTCAAACACTCCCAAACCCCCAGGAACATTGCTAATTACACCGGCAAACATCGCCAATAAATAAGTACCTAAAAAGTCGAGATAGGACAAAGGTGTATTTGGGGGTAGCAGGGGATAAAAAACTGCGGCGGCTAAAATCCAATCTAAGCTGGAAACAGTTATCTGCGCTAAAGCTACTGGAAAATTAGGAAAGCGAAACTCATAACCGCGAATTCTCCATGATTGTCTGCTAATAATACTACCTAACAAGTAAGTAGAAACCAGCAGCAAGAAAACTACCCCGATGGGACGGACGCTGAAAAATGGCAATTTTAACTGGCTAGGAATGGGTACGGGGTTAATCAGAAATATCATGCCAGCAACGGCAAACATTCCCAACCAGAAGGTAAAATTGGCAAAGGCTATGACTTGTGCGATCGCCCAAGTGGAGACTCCCCAAGCCGAGTAAAAACGATAGCGAATAGCACTACCAGTCAGCAAGGCAAAACCAATGGTGTTGCTAAAAGTACAGCTAATAAAACTCGTAAAAGCTACCTTGTTAAAACTCAGGGGACGACCAACGTAGTTCAAAGCAATAACATCGTACCCCACCATAACTAGATAACTCAAACCTGTTAACCAAATTGCCCAACTCAGGCGACTTTTAGGAATTGTTCCCAAGCTATTAAGGACATCACGGTAATTATATTCCTGTAGTTCTTGACTGATAACCCCTACAGACAACGCTAGCAGTAGCAAACCCAAAACAGAACTGAGGTGAGGTCGGATTTTTGTGAGCATGGGGATGACTAATAACTAATTCGTAACTTTTCCATGAAGTTGACATAGCCTCGACACATCAGTTGCTTATTCTCTATTGATAAGTGCTGATGAGCAGGGGGAGTGTTCAAAATTCAGGACTAAATTGTTATGAACTACCAACAACCTATCGTTTTATTATTTCTGTCAACACTGACTCTATTTGGGTGTACATATTTACTAAATATAGAAGCGCAAGCGCCAAAATTGGGGAAGATAGCAAAGGCTTCAGTGTTACCTTCACAGCCTAGTGCTGCTACCTTGACTGCACCTCTGACTTATCAGATAGAAACTTACACTAGTCAAGCTATGGGCGGAAATCGTAGCTATGGTGTTTCTTTACCCCCTGGCTATGAAGAAAATCCCCATCAGCGCTATCCGGTGATTTTTCTTCTCCACGGAGGACACGGTAATCCTAACGACTGGTTTAACAATAAAAAGGGATCTGCTCTCAAAACTCTCCAACAGCTTTATGCTTCTGGCAAATTATCACCCAGTATTGTCATCACTCCTGATGGAAATGACAGACGTGGTTCTAGCCCTTATTGGGACCCGCAATATTTCGATGGACCCAATGGTAAGGTTTCCACGGCTATTGGTGAAGAATTGGTAAAAATTGTACAAAGCCGTTACCGTACTCTCCCCAATCCCGATTTTTGGGCAATTGGCGGTTTATCTTCTGGTGGTTGGGGGGCTGTCAATGTAGGATTGAAAAACCTACATCACTTCTCAATTTTGTTTAGTCATAGCGGATACTTTAAAGACAAGAGCAGTCCCGAAAATAGCCCAATATCTTATATTAAAAATATTGCCCCAGCAGCTAAAAAACGATTGCGGGTTTATTTAGATTCGGGTACATCAGATAATGAAGAATTACAGGAAGCCGCCAAGTTTCACGAAGTCCTTAACGAGTTAAAAATTACTAATAGCTTTCGCCAGTTTCCCGGTAGTCACACTTGGCAGTACTGGCGTTCTCATCTGAGCGATTCTTTGACTTTTGTGGGACAACAATTTAGCAACGATCAAGTAGCTCATATGGCTGATAATCTAGAAGTTGACCATCACAAATTATTTAAATATTGAGAATTACACTTAGTTTGAGAAAGCCGGTTTCTAGAAAACACCCGGCTTTCAGGATGTAAATTTTCATCAATTATATTGATTGACTATATTTAACTTATTTCTAAATAAATTTTTGCTAATTATTTGAGACAAAAAATTTAAATATTATTAATTTTTGACTGATTTACTTATAGATATAAGTAATCATATAAGACTATGAAAATCTCAAAAGTTTTAATTAGTTTTGTCAGTGTCGTTGTCATTATCACAGGTGCTGCTTATTGGTATGTTTTTGTTTTAGGTGCCCCTCAGCTAGACCCACCCCAGGAGAAAGCAGAAGATACTGGGCTAAAATTTCAGTTAGAGACTTTCAACTCGCAAGCAATGGGCACTATTCGTAATTATGGCGTAATTTTGCCCCCCAATTATAATAAGAAATCCCACAAGCGTTATCCGGTCATTCTCCTGCTTCATGGAGGTCATGATGATGCCCGTGCTTATGTAAATAAGTACGCTATTTTAGATGTATTGCAAAAACTTTATAACAGTAATAAACTACCACCCTCGATAGTAATTACACCGGATGGTAACGATAGTCGCGGTTCTAGTCCATTGTACGACCCAGATTACTTTGATGGACCAAATGGAAAGATTGGGACTTTAATTGGTTCAGAATTGGTGCAGGTGGTAAAATCACGTTATCGCACCTTGGAGAAACCACAGTTTTGGGCTTTAGGTGGTCTATCTTCAGGGGGATGGGGTGCGTTTAATATTGGATTACGCTATCTCAATAATTTCCATATTCTGTTCAGTCACAGTGGTTATTTTACTGATGATAGCAGTCCACAAAATAGTCCCCAAAAAATTGTCCAGAAATTATCGGTTCCCGAAAGACACCGACTTCGTGTGTATTTAGATGCAGGTAAAGGCGATGCAGATTTATTAGCTTCTACCAAAACCTTCCATGAAACATTGAACAAATTGGGCATTAAAAATGTGTTTTATGCTTTTCCGGGAGGACATGGTTTGTCAGGTCCTGATGTGGGATGGAATTATTTCCATAAGCATCTCAAAGATTCTCTTTCTTATGTAGGTGAACAGTTTAAGAATGGAATGGGTAATGGGTAATAGGTAATGGGTAATAGGTAATGACTAATGACTAATAACTAATGACTAATAACTAATGACTAATAACTAATGACTAATAACTTAAAGACTCGGATTGGACTTGGGAGTGCATCTCTCCTTACAGGTTTAGTCGGAGTGGTGAACTTGCTGTCCGCAGTGACACCAAACCTCGCTATACGAAATCACTGGTTAGACCATTTACCATTTGCAATTCGGGCTGGAGGTCATGTATTTGCTGCGTTAACAGGGTTTATTTTATTGACACTTTCTACGAATTTATTGCGCCGCAAAAGAGTAGCCTGGTTGCTGACAATTGCATTTTTAATTATTTCCATTGTCAGTCATTTACTCAAGGGATTGGATTATGAAGAAAGTCTACTTTCTGGAGTATTACTGGGGCAATTATTGTTAATGCGGGATATGTTTACAGCCAAGTCTGACCGTCCTTCTATTGCTCAGGGAGTGCGGGTATTAATTGGCGCTTTGTTGTTTACCCTAGCATATGGTACTCTAGGTTTTTATTTATTAGATGGCAAATTTTCGGATAATTTTAATTGGGGTGAAGCTATAGTTCAAACTTTGGCGATGTTCTTCACAGAAGATAATTGGGGTTTGCAACCCAAGACGCGGTTTGGGAAATTTTTCGCCGATTCTATCTATATAATTGCCTTTGTAACCTTTGGTTATGCGCTGTTGATGCTGTTGCGTCCTGTGCTATTACGGGATGCTGCTACCCCCGCTCAAAGACAACTAGCGCAAGATATTGTTGAAAAACACGGACGCTCTTCTTTAGCTAGATTAGCTTTATTAAATGATAAAAGTTACTACTTTAGTCCGACAAATCAGAGTGTAATTGCTTATGTTCCTAAAGGACGGGGTGCGATCGCTTTAGGAGACCCCATCGGACCCCCGTCAGACCGCAAAGAAATAATTGTTGCTTTTGCACAATTTTGTCAGCGCAATGACTGGTATCCTGCTTTTTATCAAACCCTACCTGATGACCTGGATTTATATTTATCGTTGGGGTTTCATGTCCTCAAAATTGGGGAAGAAGCAATCATCGACCTGAAAGCTTTTACCTTACAAGGTAAAGCTGGTAAAAACTTTCGACCGACACTCAATCGTCTGAGTAAAGAAGGATACCAGGTAAAATTTTACGAACCACCCATTGCGAATGATTTATTACATCAACTCAAAGCTGTGAGTGATGAATGGCTGAAGATGGTACAGGGTTCAGAAAAGCACTTTTCCCTAGGTTGGTTTGACGAAGCTTACCTGCGTGAGTGTGAGATAGCAGTAGTCCATACTCCCGACGGTGGAATTAGCGCTTTCACTAACATGATGCCGGAATATCAGCTAAACGAAATCACTAACGACTTGATGCGATACCGAGGGGAAATGGAGAAGGGGTTGATGGATTTTCTGTTTGTTTCCTTGCTACAACACTACAAACAAAAAGGATACGACAGCTTTAATTTTGGCTTGTCCGCCTTAGCTGGAGTGGGTGAAACCAAAGAATCACAACGCTTGGAGAGGATAGTACGCTATCTCTACACCCACTTGGAAGGTTTCTACAGCTTCCAAGGATTACATGCTTACAAAGAAAAGTTTCACCCTACTTGGCAACCACGCTATATAGTATACCCCAGTTGGGCGGCGTTACCGGATGTAGTTGTAGCTTTGATCCGCGCTGACTCCGGAGATAGACTGTTAGATTATTTCCAACCCGGTGCTTGAGGTTTTCGCACAAGTATTATTTTTTCAAGGCACAACCTGTCCTGACAGTATTTCCCAGAATCAAAGTAGCCATGTAGGGATAATTTGTATCTGACATTGTATCACTACAGGCAGTAACTTTATTGATAATCAGTATACCGTTGCGTTTTCCCTCCCAACGGTAAACACGTACCACATCTAGGGGACGACCGTCAGCTTTCTGGGGTGCAATATAAGACGATAACCGCTCCTTTTTAGTCTCTGGTGTCTCGTAGAAAATACCGCTCTCATTCACAATCACATTCCAAAATGGTTCATTCCCGACAACTGTAAATTCTCTGGATTCTTCTGTATTTTGAGCAACAAGAGTATTCCTGCTATTAACAGAGTTATTCCCCACATTAAGTGGAGAATTAGCAGAAACAGCGCCGATAACTAGTGGTATAGTTGCCACTCCCAAACCCAATCCGACGCCAATTAAGTTCAGAGATGATAGTTTTTTCATGACTTTTTAACCTATGATTGAGATACTTTCTTGGCTGTCAACTCACATTCAAGATTGGTAATCTAGTTATTTAGACATGATTTTTCTGGTTATGTTTCCATCAGGAAAATAATTTATATTGATTCATATTTCTCCACAAAATAATACTCTTATTTACGAAAAATGTTTTTAGTCTGTTGTAGTTAAATTATTTCTAGACTACTTATGAGTGACCACCTAGCGTTGAATGAATACAAGCAACAAATCGCCGATTTATACAACCGCAGAAGCCACAGCTATGATAACGGTGATTGGCATCCACGAATTGCTCATCGTCTGGTGGAACATGCAAATATTGTCCGGGGACAGCAGGTCTTGGACATTGCCACGGGAACTGGTATGGTGGCGATAGAAGCTGCACAGCTTGTGGGTTGTGAAGGTCGGGTGGTAGGTGTAGATATTTCTCCTGGAATGTTAGCTCAAGCAAGGCTCAAGGTTGAGATGTTAGGATTGAGCAATATCGAGTTTCAGCTTGCAGATGCGGAAGCCTTGAGTTTCTCAGATAACAGTTTCGATAGGGTTTTGTGTTCCTCTGCGTTCATTTGGATGTCTGACCTCAATGCAGCTTTACGTCATTGGTATGATGTTCTCAAACCAGGTGGACTAATTGGCTTTCATGCTTTTGCAGAAACTGCTTTTGTGGAAGGAGTTATTACCCAAAAAGTCGCCCAAAAGTATGGCATTTCATATACAATGAGCCAACCCACAGGTACAGTCCAAAAGTGTCATGATTTGCTAGCTACTGCTGGTTTTGAGGCGATAGAAATTAAGCCAGAACAAGAGGGTGGCTATATTAGTTTAGAGGTAGCACAGCGAATGTGGGCAGGAAGTGAGCATCCCGCACCGGGACAATTTCCTAATCCCCTGTCACAGCTTTCATCTGAGCAATTGCAGGAAGCTAAAGCGGAATTTGACGCCGAATTAGAAGCATTAGTTACTCAGCAAGGGATTTGGAATGATATTACTATTTTTTATGCCTTTGGGAGGAAGCCAAAAAACAACCCCATAGAAGTCAATTATTGATAAGCTTTTTCCTTAAAATTAACCAATATTATCAACAAGAAAAATGAACCACAGATAAACACAGATGGACACAGATGAATTATCTGTGGTTTGCGGTTTCGGCATCTGATTGAGCGCTAAAAGTCTATTCTACTTTGCGTCTTGGCGCGAAATATTTCTTCTCACGCAAAGACGCAAAGACACACAAGAATCTTCTACTAACCCAATTTATGCAAACAAGGGCTAATATCGACTCCCAATTTTTGCCCTAACTTCAGCAACTGACGCAACTGTAAAGAAGCATCATTAGTATCCAAACACTGGGGCAAAATTTGACTGTGGAAACAGTTGTGATATAGTTCCTGTGCTTTCCCAAAAGATAAGCCAGGGATTAACTGCTTACCCACCTCAATCATCCGTTCTAAGCGTTGACTATCGGCTTCAAAGCTACCATTACTATTGTGCAAGAGAGAGTAGAGCGATCGTAGAATTAACTGCTCTAACATTTGCTTGCCTTCCGGAATATTCAGCCGACAGCGCATATGCTCTGCTTCTTTGGCGATCGCTTCTAATTCTACCAGATGTGTCAACACCCCTTGAGGTTCGGCGATGTCTTGCTCTAAAGAACGCAAACTAATCATACACCGATGCGCTAGAGCAATTTCCGCCGCCACCTGCAACTCTTGGGGTACTGCGAGTTCATCCCGGTGGAACGCCTTCATTAATCCGTAATTATCCCGATATACTTGAGTATAAAGTTGGTCAAGCCGTGTCAGTGTTTCCTGACTCAATATCGCCATAATCCGGTGGCGTTCTTCTGGGAAGAGATTCTCCAAGCTAAAGGTATCATCGCCAAATAGCTGGGTCATGGCCAAGATAGTCTGGGCTGCACTAGCTTGTTGTAATGCTGCAAACAGCTTCTCTTTGACTAGGCTGTAGGCACGCCGCCCCGTGAACTGTTGGATACAGCAGTGGAAATCCCAACCACCCAGATGCAGCACGGCAAATATCAGGTGTGAGCTTTCCCAGGTAATTTCTGACACCAGCTTCAACTGACCGACGGCAAGGGTTAATGCGCCCATGCGTTGCAGTTGATAATCTAGCTGGTTAACGCTGTAACAATAAACACGTTCCTCTAGGGATGGATTGAATAGGGAAGAGATGGCGTAATGTGCAGCTACTTGCTTGAAGTTTACCTGGGAAGTCACCACCAGTTGACGGTAGACTTCTGCACCATGTTGGAAGATATCAATATTGGTGGGGGCATCCTTGAGGCGTTTGACGAAGCCTTTTTCTAACTGTACCCCAGCCACATCTTCCGCCAGTTCCAAAGCCCTAGCAGCGTAACGCAAAATCTGCGTTCCCTCTGGACGAGAAAGTTCCTCAAAGAACCAACCGCAACTGGTGAACATTAGCAATGCGTGACGCTGCATTTCCAACAGCCGCAGAGCGTCCACTTGTTCCGCCGCTGTAAGTTTGTGAGTTTGATGACGCGAGAGGAAGCGGTTGACATTGCTAGGGTTGCGATCGAGAATTACCTGAATATATTCATCCCGTGCTTGCCAGGGATCGCGGAAAAACTGTCTGCCATGTTCCTCATACACGTCAATCAGTTGATCCCGCAACCAGTTTAAGGCATTTCGCAGCGGACGCCGCCACTTCAGATGCCATCCAGGGGCACCACCGCAACCACAGTCATCTTGCCATCTATCGACACCGTGAGCGCAACTCCAAGCGGTGACAGATTTCAATTCCACTTCCCAGGTGGGAGGGTGAATACTCAGATAGTGGGCGAAGTTAGTAACAGTCCAACCCCGGTGCTTAAACTCTTCAGTAAAGGCATAAGCGAGGGTTTTCTCCGTTCCCCCCTTGTGGTGTCCGAAGGTTTCGCCATCTGTCGCTACAGAGATTATCTGCGCGGGGCGATGATCTCCGCGTACCGCCGAACCAATACGTCCTGCCAAGTGACCGGAGTTGAACAGGACATCACTAAAGCCCATATCCCGCGAGATCGGACCATCGTAGAAGAAGATGTCGATGTAGGGGAGGGATTGGGGATTGGGGGAATTGTTAACCAGTTCCTTGTCCCCTTTCAAATAACAGCGATAGGGGCGGGTGGGATCGATTTGACTCCCGCCGACTTCGTGCCATTGGGGATTGGGATCGTTCTTGGTGGGGAAGGGACGACAGCGCTGTGCTTGGGAGGGTGCAAGAACAATAAATTTAATCCCTTCTTTGACTAGCGCTTCTAGGGTGGCGTAGTCTACCGCTGTTTCCGCCAACCACATACCTTCGGGATCGCGTCCAAAGCGGGAGCGGAAGTCTGCTTTACCCCAACGAATCTGGGTGTATTTATCCCGTTCGTTGGCAAGAGGCATGATGATGTGATTGTAGACTTGGGCGATCGCATTCCCGTGACCGTGCAAGCGTTGGGAACTCTTCGCATCCGCCTCCAAAATCCGCTGATACACCTCCACATCGTAGCGTTCCAGCCAGGACATCAGCGTCGCACCGATGTTAAAGCTCAAATACTCATAATTATTGACGATCCCCACGACTTCCCCTTGCTCGTTTAATACTCTAGCAAAGGCGTTGGGGCGATAGCACTCGTGATGAATCCGCTCGTTCCAGTCATGGAAAGGAGCCGCACTGGGTTGACGTTCAATGGCGTCTAGATAAGGGTTTTCCCGTGGCGGCTGGTAATAATGACCGTGAACGGTCACGTAAACACCTGTGGCTACCTTCAGGGGATCGGATATTTTTGCAGGTTTGCTGTCCCCAGAAGGAGTCAATGGGGAAACAGAACTCGCCGGACGTTCAGCAGCAGAAGTCATGTACAGTTATCCAAATTTACTAAATTTACATTTCCCGAAAGCACCTGCTACTCTGTCGGCTGCCGCAGACAGTATAACTTCAGTGCAGATAAACTCAGTCGGGAGATAACCAAACTTGGGAGATCAGAACCTTCTTGTTGCGGTTAACTAGCCTTTCGGGGAGCGCCTTCCTTAACTCCATAAAACCATTTAAACACAAGCCGCAGTCAGAGAGTAGGAGCGCGCTTGGCAGTACCAATTGATTTAACAACAACTTAAGATATTAAACCGGAATTTTGCTGTAAAATAAAAGCTTTTGTTAATACTTTTAAAGAAAACATTACAAAAAGCACTAGAAACGCAATATTGTGTTACAAAGCGCTTGGTAATAGGTAATGGGTAATAGGTAATGGGTAATAGATAATGGGTAATTCCCCACTCAGGTTAAGCTAATTTACACGATTCTCTTGCAATCACCTTACTGATGTCAGTCAAAAACATTATTTTTCTTGGACTGTTGTTGTTTGTTCCGGTTTCCTTTGCATCTCACTTTTTGGAGTGGGGGGACTTGGTTGTTTTTGTTACTGCTGGCTTAGCCATCCTTCCCTTAGCAGCTTGGATGGGTACGGCGACCGAAGAAATTGCTGTTGTCGTCGGTCCGACCCTGGGTGGGTTGTTAAACGCTACCTTTGGAAATGCCACGGAATTAATTATTGCCTTAATTGCTTTGCGGGCTGGGTTAATTGATGTCGTCAAAGCCAGCATCACCGGCTCAATTATTGGTAACTTACTCCTGGTCATGGGACTTTCCATGCTCTTGGGAGGTTTACGCTACAAAGAACAAGAATTTCAACCAATTGTGGCGCGGGTAAATGCAGCTTCTATGAACCTAGCGGTAATCGCGATTCTCTTACCTACAGCTGTCAACTATACATCCCAAGGCATCAGTCAAACCACACTGCAAAACCTTTCCATTGCTGTAGCGCTAGTTTTGATTGCTGTTTACGGACTGACGCTGCTATTCTCTATGAAAACCCACACCTATCTCTATGATGTGGGTGTAGTAGAAGCTGAATTAGCAGAAGCAAACTTGGCTGAAGATACTCCCGACCACAAGCCAAATATTGTGTTATGGATTGCGGTATTGCTGGTATGTACCGTCCTAGTAGCATTGGAGTCAGAACTGTTAGTTGAATCCCTGGAGGTAGCTACAACCCAGCTAGGACTCACTGCTCTATTTACAGGGGTGATTCTAGTACCCATCGTTGGTAACGCTGCAGAACATGCCACAGCCGTGACTGTAGCGATGAAAAATAAGATGGATCTTTCCGTTTCCGTCGCTGTTGGTTCAAGTATGCAAATTGCTCTGTTTGTCGCTCCTGTCTTAGTCTTAGCTGGGTGGGTATTTGGTCAACCAATGGATTTGGACTTTAACCCCTTTGAGTTGGTAGCGGTAGCAGTATCGGTGTTAATTGCTAATACCATTAGTTCCGATGGTCGGTCTAATTGGCTGGAAGGTACATTGCTGTTAGCTGCTTATACGGTATTGGGTTTAGCCTTCTACTTCCATCCGGCGCCTGTAGTTGGCTAGATGTATATAATTCACCCAGTAATTCACCCACCAATGGTGTAAGGGATTTCCTGGATGGGTAAGTCATCACCATCCAGGTCATCGTAAGCCAGTATCAGCCGTTTCTCACCTTTATAGGCGGTCATTTTACCCTGATATTTCCGCGCATCTGTCCCCAGCCCTTGAATGCGAATCATACCGCCGAATACGGTGGCTCTTGCTAGATAAATCACCATATCATCACGGGAGGGAATGTTGATAGTGGTGCTGGCGGTTAAATGACCCAAACCCCGCTCATCCAGTTCTTGAGCTAAGGCAAATGCGGTGTTTTGCATCCCCCGAATCGCTACAATAGCAGCAGCAACCGCTATGGTGATATCGGTGCCGTCATCAGCCAAAATTTGATGGGATGCCAGGTAGTTAAAGCTTTCTTCCCCTAGGTCGCTGCGTATCCGCTGATGCACCAGGTTATGGGGATTATAATGAGTAAGAGCGCCGACAATCGCCCCGCAAGCGGCTCTAGGTTGACGCCAAGGGGATTCTTGGGTTTTACCATAGATACGTTGCTCACCCGACTCTAAGCGTCCTACATGGGTTTTCAAGTCAATAGCAGCGAGGACAAAGGACTGGGGATTACCTTCATAGATTTGGCGTCGCAATGGCTCATCCAATTGGTGTGCTAGGGTGACGTGAGCTAGAGTAGCACCGTCATCAGTACCACCACCCGTGGGGAAAAACGCTTCGGGTTTCAACTCACCAATCTCCGACAGGGTAGCAAAGCGAGAACCTACAACATCACGGTAGCATCTGATTGCCTCCCCCTGGTGGATGCGATCGCCACAATTAGTATAAGCAAGGGTTGTGATCGCACTGGGGACACTCAAATCAGCTCCACAAGCTTTCATATCCGAATCAGAGGCTGCTGCTAACTGTAATTCATCGCGTAAAAGTTGTAACCCATTGATCAGAGCGTAGCGATCGCTCACAATCTCGTTGAGGTAGATATGATAAGCATTGCGCTCCATCCCAAAACTAGCGGATAGTTGCCAGAATTTCTCAACTCTGGCTACGGCTGCTGATGGGTCGAAGGACATAGTTTTTGGCTCTTACTCAGTTAATTTACCCTGAATATATTACCCTCCAAGTAAGTCGTAATTATCACTCACATATAGGTTATGATGCTAAATTCGATTTTCAAACCCCTCTGACTCTAACAGTGGGTTGTAAATGCGGATTTTGTATCAGATTGGAGTTGCTACCCATAACTCGCAAAATCACCTCCTTGAGTGAGGTAATTCCTTGGTTAAACAAATAACATAAGAAATATAACAACCAAGCCTTAAAAATAATTTAATTCTTTATGGAATGTGCAAATCAACAATCTTTAACCATAGAAACTACCTCAAGACCAACACTACCTACTTTACGATTTGGTAGTTCCGGTGATGCTGTGCGCGTCTTGCAGAAGCTGTTATTATGCTATCGCTACGGTGTGAGAATAGATGGAGTATTTAGCACCCTCACAGAAACCGCTGTAAAAGCCTTCCAAAACCAGCGAAATATACTAGTCGATGGTATAGTTGGTCCCCAAACCTGGCGAGAGTTAACGCAATAGTCAACAGCCAATCGACTTTGGATTTTGGATTTTAGATTTTTAATCCAAAATCCAAAATCTAAAATTGTTTAACGGTACTTATGCTGCTCTAGAAGTTGCTGCGCTCTAGGCTTGTAAATTAAATAGAACAAGGCTTCGATGTAGCGCAATAAATCTTCACATTTTTCCTGGGAAATAAAGTTCCAGAAGCCATAAATCCGTGCTAGGGATAACAACTTGGTGGTGTGTATTTTCCAAGTATAAGTGCTGTAAACCCGCTCAATCGCTCGGTTAGCAAATTCAGTCCAATAGTTGGGATTTTCTTCGCACTTAGTGACAAAATTCAGAATTTTTAGTGCCATATCTTCTAAGTTGGTGGGGTTAATATAAAACCCATTCACCCCATTCTGAATAATTTCCAAAGGACCACCAAACTGGGTAGCAAAAGTTGGTAATCCGGAAATCATCGCTTCCAAAATTGTCAAACCAAAGGCTTCAAATAAAGCCGGTTGGACAAAGATTCCCTGACGGTCAGCAATCACACGATAAACTACACCAGAGTCAGTTTTAGATAAGCGGACGCCTAACCAGCGAATCTTACCATGTAAATTGTATTCGTCAATTATGCGGTAGAGCTTGATAATTTCTTCGCGTTCTTCGTTATCACCAGATTCTTCGACGCGCAACTTACCAGCAATTAAAATTAAATTGCAATGCTCTTGCAATTCTTTACTTCTACCAAAGCATTCTGCTAAACCAGTGAGATTTTTAATCCTATCAAGTCGCGCCATAGAAAACAGCGGACGCTTAGTGGGGTCATCCAGTTTACCAAAGATATGCGCTGGGTCTTCTGCAGTAAACAGCATTTCTTCAACGCGATCGCGAATGCTTTCCACTCGTTCATCTGTACGGGTGTAGGGGAAAAAGTAACTTTCGTTTACCCCTGGTGGGACGACATTGAATTTTGGACTGAATAGTTCAATGCCATTGACAACGTGATAAAGTTCCGGCATGGTGAAACACTTGTAAGACTCATACTGTCCCACGCTATCCGGCGTACCAACAATTTCTTGATAGGTACTACTGACGATGAAATTTGCGGCATTCATCGCCAATAAATCGGCTGTAAACTGCAAGGAAAAATGATATTTATCGTCCAAATCTTGCCAATACAAGTTACTAAACAAGTATTTGGATTTTTCCAAAGCATGGGCAATATTGCACTGAGTTACCTTCAGACGCCGTGCTAGCAAAAATGCCACTAAATTTCCATCAGAATAGTTACCAATAATTAAATCTGGTCTGCCTTGAAATTCTGCTAGCAGTTCTTTTTCTGCATCAATGGCGTAGGTTTCTAGATAAGGCCAAAACTCAAATCTAGAAATCCAATTTTGTGTCATATTGGGATTAAACTCCCGCAAAGGTACGCGCAAAATCCAAGCATTTTCTGTCCCGTAGACTCTTTCTAAACGCTGGTTACAAGCGGTACCATCGCTATTGGGAATTAAGCGGGTGAGAATAATTACCTTGGGTACGACATTCAACCCATCCAAACCTGCTAAGGAAACATCTTCTTGGAGTTGCTTTTCCAGACTCTTAGCTTGGTCGAGAACATAAACTACCTGACCCCCAGTATCTGGACGTCCTAAAACTCCCTCTTGTCCAAACCAACCGTGGGGAGACACCAAGAGGATTTTGAAAATCATCGGAATCCGCGAAATAAAAGCTTCCAGGGTTTGGGGGTCTGGAGAGTCAATTAATTCATCGAGAATTTCTAGTGTTTCCCGTACCCTGGTAGCTGTATTACCCCATCCGGGTTCAAATCCCATCATTTGCAGCTGAAACCGGAATTTTTCGTAGGGTTCATCCCCTGGACGTTCACTAACAAAGGCGATCGCTTTCTTGACTTGTTCGGAAAGTTGTCCTTGGGATTGAATCCGGGGATTAATCAGCAACTGAATACCATTGTATTGGTGCAGTCGCAGGAAATTAAATAAGCTTTCCAACCATTGTCGGGCATCTTGGAACAATTTACTAGAAAGATAACGGTTGAGATACTGTACCCCTTTACCAATGTTTTTCGGGTCGCGAATCGTCGGGGAATAGTCGTAAAATGGAGCAAAATCTAGTTCCAACAAGTCCCCTTCCTGGGGATTATAGCGATTCACCAAGCGATCGCGCAAATCCAGCAACTCTTCCACCGTCATCTCTTCAACGCTCATGTCTTCCGTCAGTCGATACACTTCTTGAGAAGCAATTTTCGGACGGATAATAAAACAGATGTGTGAGTCTTCCTGAATAATTTCCTGGGTATAGTATACGAGCTTACTTAAATTCGACGAAGTATAAAATTCTTCAAACTTTTGATACTTGTCGCAATATTCGTTATAAGCATTTAGGATGTCATTCCGTAGCAAGTATCGTTTTTCTTGATTGCGTAATTCATTAATAAAAGAGCGCAAATCAGTTTTTTCTTCGCTATCGATAACCGCTTGGATTAATTCTGACATAAAACTCCCTGGATTAATTTTAGATTTTGGATTTTAGATTTTGGATTTTCACTTTCGTCAACGGATGAAATATCAAAGATAATTCATATTTCCGATTTTTTCATCCTTTAACTTTCCCCTCCGATGCACCCTCTATAGTTTACAGCCACTACAATTTACGTACCCCTGACTGAGAACTGATAATCTCGCTTCTCAGTTCTGGGGAAACGTTTCTTGGGATTAAATCCCGCTATTTATGCACAATAAAAATCCCTCCGCGTCCCCTTGCGTTTCCACATCGTCGCGTTAATTTTTATTGTGAATTGTCTGGGATATGAGGAGCAATCATCCACCAGAGGTGAACAGACCCAGAAGCGACAAATCACATTGTTGTTGCCCGAAAATTGCTTTCCGGGCAAATGCACAGCAAATAACCGTACTAACTTTAGACGCTACTGATGCCCCTACTACTTTACTAGTGAGGATTATCGATCCCCTTTTTTACATCTAACTTAAGGAGTACAATTCCCCAAATTTTTGTTTTATGTAGCTCACGAAAGTAGAAATACTCAGAGGAGAGCCGGTAACTCGCTCGATAAGTTCGGCGGCTGTGTATTTCCGTCCGTGCTGATAGATGTTCTCCTTCAGCCACTGGTGCAGTGTATTAAAGTTACCATGTTCAATGTGGTTTGTCACATCTGGATTTGCCTCTAGTGCTGCCGCAAAAAGCTGGGCACTCATAAGGTTTCCCAAAGTATATCCTTGGAACATTCCCCCAATCATCCCACTATACCAATGTACATCTTGTAACACTCCATCGCTATCATTGGGGGGAATAATACTGAGGTCAGATTCATAGCGAGCGTTCCAAGCATCTGGTAAATCAGCTACCGTCAAGGAACCTTCTAGGAGTTGCAGTTCCAAATCGAAGCGGATCATGACATGGAGATTGTAAGTTACTTCATCAGCATCGGTGCGAATCAGGGAACGCTCAACTTTGTTAATTGCCCGATAAAATTTCTCCAAGGACACCTTACCCAGTTGATTGGGAAACTCGGCTTGTAGTTGGGGATAAAAGTATTTCCAGAAAGCTCTAGAACGTCCTACAAGGTTCTCCCAGAGACGAGATTGGCTTTCATGGACGCCGCTAGATGTTCCACCAGCCAAGGGTGTGGCTTCGTAGTCCTGATTGACACCTTGTTCGTACAAAGCATGTCCCATCTCGTGGATGGTGCTAAATAACCCTTCGTTTAAGTCATTGTCGCGGACGCGGGTAGTAATCCGCACGTCCCCAGTGGAAAATTTGGTCATGAACGGGTGCAGGGTTTTATCTTGTCGTCCCCGTCCAAAGTCATAACCCAATTTCTCAATTACTCTCAGGTTAAAGGCTATTTGTTCAGTTTCCGGGAAGTACTGGTGCAAGCAAGCAGCATCGGTGAGGGGTTGGGAAGCAATTGCTTCGACAATCGGAACTAACTCTTGACGCAATTCGCTAAAGAGCGATCGCACCGTGGTTGCTTTCATACCATAATCAGCGATTTCAATCAATGGATCGGCGATATGCTCGTAACCAGGGAAAAAGTTCGCATACTCCCGGCTGAGTTCTAACGTCTTCTCCAGAGAAGGCTGCACGGCGGTAAAATTATTTTCTGGACGAGCTTTAGCCCAAACACCATAGCACTCCGCTCGATGACGGGACAATCTCGCCATAAATTCCGCCGGTATCTGCACAGCCCGATGATAATTCCTTCTGGTGATGCGAATTAGGCTCGCTTCATCAGCATCATAGGGTAAACTAGCCTCATAGTCGCTTAAATCCTCCAATAGCTGCCCTATAGCCCCATCAGTAAACTTACTATGTGCTATTTGTCTCAGGGTCGCTAGCTGCCGTCCACGCGCTGCTGCACCACCGGAAGGCATATAAGTCGCCTGGTCCCAATATAGCAGGGAAGCAGCGGACTCAATGTCATTAATCTCACTCAAGCGAGTTTTCAGTTCTTGGAATTGGGGATGAATCTTTTCCAGTGTTTGCATACCTGAGTCTGAGCGCTGATGTATTTTTTTAGTTTGGCGCAAATTAGCGAAAATACCCTGTTACTATCGATGAAATATTCTTTTTTTAGATGATAAAGACAGTAGGGAATCCAAGCATGTCCTATTGTAAGAGAAATTAATTATTAGTAATTTTTCTTATTAACCTAGACTAAAACTAGCCTTGTATTTTAAATTCTGTTAACTAAAATCAAATTAGGTATTATACCAAATTCATTGCCATGTGAACTATCTATAATGTCAGAACATCTTGTTAAATAGCTGGAGTTGTTGATATGGCTGACCATACGAAAGCAACAGTTCAAGACCACAGTGTTAGTAACTTCATTATTGCTTCCTTCTTTGTTTTATTTGGAATGAGCCTCATTGTCCTTTTGGGTATTTTCTAAGAGATAACACAACAATCTTTATCAGAAACCCGGTTTTCTCCCAAAAGCCGGGTTTTTGAGTGTTTAGCGGAGTTTCTCAACCGCAATAACATCACAAAACGGATAAGCGATCGCTTCGCTACTACCCTCTGGATAGATAGCAGGATATCAAGTACTCTACATATCAAAATAACGTCGGAAGCGAGGGTCTAGGTTATTTGTCTTTTTTTGGTTGCATTTTAAACAAAGAGTTTGCAGATTACTAATATCATTTTGACCACCACGGGAAAGGGGGATGATATGGTCGATAGTTAAGTCAGTTTCCCCTGTAGTTTTCCCGCAACTTTGACATTGATATTTGTCGCGTTGGAAGACGTATTTTCTGACTTCTTTGGGGATGGGAATCCGGGGTGTTTTACTCATATTTGAAATTGGGGTAGTCTTGAGAATAAATAATTCACGGTTTGTAGTAAGCGCTTTAGCGCTGAAGCGCTTGCTACGAAAAATTTTTCCAGCTTTACTCTGTAGGTTGATTTATCATCCGACGCAAGTCATCAAGAGGTGATTCAGTTTCGGTGATTTCTGCTGTTGCTTGTGGTTCGGGTTCGTCGGGACAGAATTCTAGAGTTATTTTGATGCGGAATTTACCTTTTTGCCAAGTTTTACCAGGCTGTAAAACATCACATTCTACACCCTCATTAAACCAAACTAAGTTTTTTTTAAATTCTGGCAATATCCCTCTTCCTTGATTCTTCCAATTATCTCTTAAACTATCCCAGCATTCGTTTGTTAATACTCTGGAAATTTCCTGCCATAAATCACCGGCTTTAAATATAGAGTGGATAATTTGCACTACAGCATCGTTAGGGATTTTTTGAAATTGATTTTTCATATTCATTTAAATATAATGTCTCTATTTTCTCAGTTTGTGGTTTCATTTATCATCCGACGCAAGTCATCGAGGGGTGAGTCGATATATCTTTCACTACGGGAGGTTCTACCTCCCGGATATTGTTCCCAGGTTGAACCTGGGAACGAGAAGACGAGAAGACAAACACTGGGCAGTTTTATTTACTCATGAGGTAATTTCATTGAGTTTTTGACGCAAATCATCAAGAGGTGATTCAGGTTGTGATATTTCAGGTTCATCAGGAATAAAATCTACACTGACTCTAATTCTAAGTTTTCCCTTTTGCCATCCCTTGGCACCAATTTTCAGGATTTCACAATCTTTTCCTTCTGCAAACACTTTTATTGTTTCATTTATATGTACTCCCTTCTCACTGAGAGCAGAAGATAGGGAACTTGATACCATATATTGATTTGTAAATGCATAATTTACTGCATTTTTGAATAAACCAATTTTCAACATGTGATTTGATGAAAATGCCAAAACATCGTCATCACTACAATTTTCTAAATGAGAGTTGTATTCCATTTCGCCTCCCGAAGGGAAAATTAATTTCAAATATATCCTCAACAATTATCAACCAAGCGACTATAAGTCGCTGCTACAGAAGCAAAGTCCAGATGGTGTCCGGACTTATAGAATTTAATTACTGTGTGGCTTCCTTTAGTTTCTGACGCAAATCATCAAGAGGTGATTCAGATTGGTTTATTTGTGGTGTTTCTAGAATCTCTTCATCTTCAGCATAGAATTCCACGCTGACTTTAATTTTTACTTTACCTTTTTTCCAATTTTTATCACCAAGGTTAAGAATTTCACAATCTATACCGTCTTTACCAAAAGAATTCACAGCATCCCAATAACCATTAGGATGTAATTTATGAAAGTCTAGAGATACCCCTCGATATTTTAACTGTTCATTAAACCTTTCTACTACATTGTCAACAAATGATTCTTCAGCAGCTTTTCTAAATTTCCCAACTTTAAATGTAACATCTCCCGGAAATGATAAAACATCATTATCACCACAATCTATCTGCTTAAATTTATCTTCCATATCAATCTCCACACATATAAATTTATCGTCTGGTTTATTATACTTCTAAATTATTATCTTCGGGTTATTCGTATCTTCATAGTTAGTTCACATTCTTCTTTGCGTCTTTGCGCGAAACAAAAAACAGAAATAATGGTGCGTTACGCGCTTCGCTAACGCACCCTACAAATTAATAAAAAACCCTTAGCGCTCTTGGCATCTTGGCGGTTTAAACCTCCACTACATCCACCTCATCAACCAGAGATAAAATCACATCACCCTCCCCAATAACAGGTAACAGATGCTCATACAAACCCATTCCCTGCAAACAATTATTAATCCCAGAAACCGCATCATTATAAACAGCAATCTTTTCCTCAACCGTACCCAACAAACGCCGATTACTAGAAATCTTTTCCTCAGCTTCCTGCTCCAAAGTTTGCTCTAAATAAACCCTAGCTTGAGGATATTGCTGTAAAATCACATCCGCTTGCTTATCCGCCATAGGTAACAATTGAGTTTTCACAGTTTGATTGATAGTCTGACGGAAACTTTGACGAATTGTTGTAGACACTTTCGGCTCAAAATCTAACTTCAACAATTGTCTAATTGCTGGTTCGGCTTCCACCATACTTTCACAATCATAACCTTGAGAAGTTTGCAGTAAAGTTTGGCGGAATTGATAGATAGAAAAAGTCCCTTCATCATAAAATCTGGGACTTTCTCGGACAAAGCGATCGCACTCCACCCTAGATGCACTTACTACAGCATGAATCACTGCTTTTTCTAATGCTTGTAACTCTTGTTCAATCCCCCCATCATTACCGAGTAAGCGATACAATTGCTTATAATATTCCGCCTTGCGAACCCGCTCAACTAACCTGTGAAAAAATTTGCTAATTACTTCCTCGGAAGACTCCACCAAAATATCTTCCAACTGATTCGCCAAATAATAAAAAGCCTCGACTAAAATAGCAATTAGAGGTGCTGTTGCATTCCGTGGGTGACTCAAAGTTGCACGACGATAAGCCTCAGCCACAGAAAAGTTATCCAGCAACTCATCTAAACGCCGAATCATCCGCGATTGTAGTTGACGAAAATCTGTCTCAAAAGCATCACAACTATTATTCACCACCTTGTTAACTTCTTCTGTAATATGCAGACGAAAATCATTACCCACTTGCTGTAACTGTTGGTTGAGACGCTGCAATTCCTGCTCTTTCATCGCCTCAATTTCACGGGGTTGACTATCCAAATCTCGCTGGGTAGCTTGATAATATTTCTTGAGACTAATACAAATATCTCCTAAATCATCCGCCAGATTTTTAAACAACAGAGGACGCTTTTCTTCCGTAAGATAGCGAGTAATAGCATCCCGAAAATCCTCAATCCCACTATCTTGAATTAGCTGATTAATCAGAGGCGTTCCCTGTTCCGCCAAAATCCGGACATAATTCTCATTCGGCGTTTCATAACTGTTAACAGAAATCCGGAATTTACTAGGAGAAAGTTTACCCGAATTAGCACAGTAGCGCAGAAATTCATTGATAAATTGTGGCGTTTCTTCTGTAGGGACGCGATTAATCCCATCCCGACAAACCATATCAGCGAAAATCGAATCTAAACCAAACCTATCCCGTCCACTGGTTTCTTGAAGCTGACTGCCATAAAATCCTAATAAACCACTAGTTTTATACACCCGATTATTATCGCGAAACTGAGAATTAATCAAATCCTCCAAACGTTGTCTTAACTGGGTATTGTACCAAGTTTCATCAATCCGGTTAAACACATAAAATACCCTATCTCTTATCCCCGCATTCCGACGCATTGTTTCCAGAAGTTCTGTTTCTTCCTTCGTCATATCACCAGCCGAAGCAGGCTTTAAAACACATACTACCGCCGAAGTATCAGGGTGTTGAATTTTGTCATAAGTTAACTGTGCATCCTTAGCCACAGGTGCATCAATACCAGGGGTATCAATAATCGTATTTCCATCTTCTAAAAGCGGATGACTGCAATAATATTCAATCCGTTTTAACACTGCACTATTGCTTCCCCGACGCGCATATCCCGCTGCTTCTTTGAGATTAGAAAAATTAAACTGCTCCATCGAATAGGTAGCATTATTAATTGTATGAATCCGTTCCCGATTTGTCTCAAATCCCTCCAGTAATAACAGCAAAGCCTTTGCTTGTTTCGCCCGTTCCGACTTACTTTCACCACCCTCTTGCTGGATAATAGTTTCACAACCCTGACGCAGCAGATTAATAACTTCCCCTTTGTTAATATTAGCTACGCTATTAAATCCTAAATTCTGACACAGAGAAATCGCTTGTTCCCGAATTTCCGCCTCACTCAGAAAAGTTAATACCACTCGTTCTTTATCTGGTTCAGCATAAGCAATATAACATTCCGTACCTGTAGCATGTCCCTCTGCACTATAGAGCAATTCCCTTGACAACAGCGCATTAATTAACATCGACTTACCCGCACTAAA
>Ga0114939_10000798_pt1 | contig 25958 bp, 17 predicted proteins | sample AshMeaCrysSpring_FD_87196 | JGI IMG/M metagenome (GOLD analysis project Ga0114939, IMG submission 87196) | Groundwater microbial communities from Big Spring, Nevada to study Microbial Dark Matter (Phase II) - Ash Meadows Crystal Spring | ecosystem: Environmental > Aquatic > Deep subsurface >...
CCTGGGCGGGGTCGAGCAGCGTCACGCGCCCGTCCGGGTACGCGACGAGCGGCGGCGGATGGCCCGCGGCGGCCTTCAGCGGCCGCCGGGCTGGAAAAATCGAAGTCCCCGACGAAATCCCGCCAGCGGTCCTCGATCGCCGCCATCCGGTCCAGGATGCGGGCCACGAGTTCGAAGCTGCGGTGCACGCCGGCGAGGTGGACGCCGCGGTAGCCCAGCCCCTTTAGGACGGCTCCCAGGCGCGCCGCGCGCTCGATCGCCGCCGTCCGCCCGTGGGTCTTGTCCCGCCACTCGTCGGATACCCGCCGCAGCAATTCGTCCGGCACCACCGCGCCGGGAACCTTCCCGCTGTTCATCAGCTTGGCGGCCCCGGGCGTCAGGTAATAGACGGTGCCGATCGTCGGCAGCTCGATCCCCATGCGGCGCTGGATCGCCAGCAGCTCCTGGAAGCGGTGGGCGTCGTAGCCCAACTGAGTGATGACGAACCGGGCGCCGGCCGCCGCCTTGCGGCAGAGCTTGGCATACTGCGCGAACGCCTCGCCGCGCCGGCTCTTGAAGGGGGACACCGCACAGCCTGAAAAAAAGAGGTCTGGATCCCCGGCTTTCTGCATCCGCTCGTTGAGCATGCCCAGCATCACCAGCAGGGTGACCGAATCGAGGTCGAACACCGGCGCGCCCTGGCCGGCGAATCCCTTGCCGGTGTAGTCGCCGGTCAGGGCGAGGATGTTCTTCATGCCCATGAGCGCGAGCTGCAGGGCGCGGCTTTCCATCCCCACCCGGTTGCCGTCGCGGCAGGTGAAATGGACGATGACGTCCATGCCCACCTTGAAGATCTCGTATCCGATGACGTCGGGGCTCAGGGAGGGGTTGCCGCCGGGGTTGTCGGTGATGGAAACGGCCGAGACCCGGCCGTCGGCAAAGGCGTCGGAGGCCATGCGCTTGATGCTATCGACGGTTCGGCCGCCCGGCTCGCGGCCCGGGACCAGTTCCATCGTGATGACGAACCGCCGGGGGTCCTGAAGATCGTTCTGAAAGACGCGCAGCATGCTGCCTCAATCCTTTGCGGGCCGGGTTTCTGAATGAAGTCCGGCATTGGTAGCATGACCCCGCTTCGACCACAAGCCTCGCCGGCCCAGCCTCCCCCCCAAAAAAAAGCCGCCGATGGGATGCATCGGCGGCCGCGAAGGGTCTGGAACGCGGAGGGGTCCCGGATCAGCCTTTCTTCAGATCATTGATCCGGCCGTGCCAGGAACACCGGTTGCAGAAAGTCTCGGTGTCGTCCTGAACATCGGGGGCGGCTCCGGCCTCGGCCCCCTGGAACTCGACGCGGCCCCCCGCAACGCTGAACTCATGGGTTTCATACTCGTCTTCCGGGTCCTTGACGTAAAAATCCTGGCAACCGCAGATCGGGCATTCCATGTTCTTTCCCCCTCAAGGCGGTCCGCCCGCGGGCGGAACCTTCAGCTGATTTTAATAAACGCCTTCTTCTTGGCCTTGCAGACCGGGCACTCTTCCGGGGCTTCCATCTCGACGGTGTACCCGCACACCGAGCAGACATAGTAGTCCACGTCCGCCTGCGGCTGGCTCAAGTTGTCGATCGCTTTCTTGTAGAGCGCGGCATGCACCTTCTCCACCTCGTTGGCATAGGTGAAGGTGCGCACGGCGGCCTCGTTGCCCTCGGCCTTGGCGGCCTCGATCATGGGCGGGTACATGGAGTTGAACTCGTAGGTCTCTCCGCCCAGGGCCTCCTTGAGGTTCTCCAGGGTGCTCTTGACCCCTTTCAGGGTGCGCAGATGGGTGTGGGCGTGCACGGTCTCGGCCTCCGCCGCCGCGCGGAAAAGCTTGGCCACCTGGGGATAGCCTTCGGTTTGGGCCTTCTGAGCGAAGGCAAGGTACTTGCGGTTGGCCTGGGATTCACCGGCGAATGCGTCCTTGAGGTTCTTTTCGGTCTTGCTCATTTCGTCTCTCCTTTTTTAGAAATCGAGTTTTGGATATCAAGCCATGGGTGGCAACGGCAACGTCCAGGTTGCGCGACCGGAGATGAAAGGTAAATCAAAACTCGTGCCAGGGGGAAATGCAGGGCCGAAGTCCGATATTCTTTTAATTCCGGAGTTTTAAAGGGCGTCTGGGCTTCTGCCGCCTACCAGCAGGCCCCCGAAAACCTGAGACATATCTGCAAGGTCATATGCCGCAGAATTCAGCACAGCAGGAGGACCCCCACCCGTCTGCGGAAGTTTCCGCAAGCGGCGCCCTGTTTCAGGCTGACCTTGAACCACTAGTGTCTCACGACACACACCCCCCTGCGTGCGGCCGTATTTCCAGTCAACCCCTTCCATGCAAGCAACGGTGCGCGGCACCGCTTTATCGGCCGGAAAGTTTTTTCGCGGGCTTCCTGCCTCGATCGTCGCGGCCGGAAAGCCGACCCCCCAAGGAGGACGCTTCGTCGCCCATCGGGCGGCTCGGCGCCGCCCGCAGGCATCAGGCCGATTGGGCCGCACGCTCCCTTATCGCGGCATGCGCGGCCGCCAGACGGGCGATCGGCACCCGGAACGGAGAACAGGAGACATAGTCCAGGCCGAGCGCATGGCACAGGATGATGGATTCCGGGTCTCCGCCGTGCTCGCCGCAGATGCCGCACACCAGGTTCGGTTTGACGCGCCGGGCGCGCTCCATGGCCATGCGCATCAGCTCGCCCACGCCTTCGGGGTCGATGGTCGCAAACGGGTTGTCCGGCAGGATCCCGGCGGAAATGTAAGGCACCAGGAAGCTCGCCTCGGCGTCGTCCCGCGAAATGCCGAAGGTGGTCTGGGTCAGGTCGTTCGTCCCGAAGGAGAAGAACTGCGAGTGGTCGGCGATCTTGTCGGCGGTCAGCGCCGCCCGCGGGATCTCGATCATGGTGCCGAACTTGTATTCCACGGCGATCTTCTGCTCCTCCATCACTTTCCGGGCCTCGGCCTCGAGGGCTTCTCGCTGGCGCTTGAGTTCGTTCACGTGGCTGGTGAGCGGGATCATGATCTCGGGATGCACGTCGACCCCCTCGCTCGCCACCAGGCAGGCGGCCTCGAACACCGCCCGCACCTGCATGCGGGTCAGCTCGGGGATCATGATCCCCAGCCGCACGCCGCGCATGCCGAGCATGGGGTTGGCCTCGTCCAGGGCCTTGGCGCGCTTGAGCAGGTTCTCTTTGAGCCGGATCTCTTCGAGCAGGTTGTCGACCTCGGCCAGGTTGGGAGCGTGCTGCAGCCGGATCTTGAGGTCGGCCAATTGGTGCATGAGCTCGTGGATGTTCGGCAGAAACTCGTGCAGCGGCGGGTCGATCAGCCGGATGATGACCGGCAGGCCGTTCATGATGCGGAATAGCCCCGCGAAGTCGTCGCGCTGGTAGGGCAGCAGGATTTCGAGGGCCTCGCGGCGTTCGCTCGGCAGGTCGGTCATGATCATTTTCTGGAAGTGCTCCAGACGCTCGGGCTCGAAAAACATGTGCTCGGTGCGGCATAGTCCGATGCCCTCGGCGCCGTATTCCCGGGCGCGCTGGGCGTCGCGCGGGTAGTCCGCGTTGGCGCGCACGCCCAGCCTCCGGAACTCGTCGGCCCAGCGCAGCAGCTTGATCAGCCAGGGGTCCTTGATGTCCGGCACCATCGCCTTGAGCTTGCCGAGATAGACCTCGCCGGAGGTGCCGTCGATCGATATCCAGTCGCCCTCCTTGACGATCTTGGAACCCACCTTCATCAGCCGGTCGTTCAGATCGATCTCCAGAGCCGCGACCCCGACCACCGCCGGCTTGCCGAACTGGCGCGCGACCAGGGCGGCGTGGCTGGTGCGCCCGCCCCGGCTGGTCAGGATGCCCTGCGCCGCGAGCATGCCGTGCACGTCGTCGGGCTTGGTCTCCGGCCGGACCATGATGACGGGCTTCTTCTCCCCCTTGCCCCAGGTTTCGGCCAGATCGGCGTCGAAGGCCACCATGCCCACGGCAGCGCCCGGCGACACGTTCAGGCCGGCCGCCAGCATCGCGCCGGCGTTCTTGGCCTCCTGCTTGGTGACGTGGTCGAACTGGGGATGCAGGAAGAAATCCACCTGCTCGGGAGAGACCCGCAGCACGGCCTCCTCGCGGGCGATGAGCTTTTCCTCGGCCATGTCCACGGCGATCCGAACGGCGGCCTGCGCCGAGCGCTTGCCGTTGCGGGTCTGCAGCATCCACAGCTTGCCGCGCTCGATGGTGAACTCCATGTCCTGCATGTCGCGGTAGTGCTGCTCCAGGCGTTTGGCGATGCCGAGGAACTCCGCATAGGCTTCGGGCATTTCCTTGATCAGCTGGTTGATGTCTTTGGTCATGCGGATGCCGGCCACCACGTCTTCGCCCTGGGCATTGGTGAGGTAGTCGCCTTCGATGTCCTTCTCGCCGGTGGTGCTGTTGCGGGTCATGGCGACGCCCGTGGCGCTGTTGTCGCCCATGTTGCCGAAGACCATGGCCACGATGTTGACCGCCGTGCCCAGATCGTGGGCGATCCCAGCGGCATTGCGGTAGTCGACGGCGCGCCGGCCGTTCCAGCTCTCGAACACCGCCGCCGTGGCCATGCGCAGCTGCTCGTAGGGCTCGGCGGGAAAATCGCGGTTGGACAGCCGCCGGAAGATCTTCTTGAACTCGGCGATCACCTCCTGCAGGTCGTCCGCCGAGAGATCGGGGTCGGTCTTCACCCCCGCCTTGCGGCGCGCCTTGGACAGCACCTCCTCGAAGGGTTCGTCCGGGATCTCCATGACCACGCTGCCGAACATCTGGATCAGCCGCCGGTAGGAATCGTAGACGAAGCGCGGGTTTCCGGTCAGCGCCATCATGCCCTGGCAGGTCTCGTCGTTCAGGCCGATGTTGAGCACCGTGTCCATCATGCCCGGCATGGAAAACTTGGCTCCCGACCGGCAGGAGACGAGCAGCGGGTTCTGGGCATCGCCGAACCGGCGGCCGCTGCGCGCCTCCACTTTTTCCAGGGCCGAAATCGCCTGGTCCCACATGGCTTCGGGGAAGGCGCCCCCGCGGGACAGGTATTCGTTGCAGGCTTCGGTGGTGATGGTGAACCCGGGCGGGACGGGCACTCCGATGCGCACCATGTCCGCCAGGTTGGCCCCCTTGCCGCCCAGCAGGCCGCGCACCGCGTCCCATGAACCGCCGACGTATGCGTCGACCTGATCCAGCTCGTCAAACAGATAAACCCATTTTTTTTCCATGCGGACCTCCTTGCCCGGATTGGCGGCCGACGGCCGTTTGGATGCGACAGGGCGCATGAACCGGCAATCTCTGCTGAAAGAAGAAAGGATCGGAAAAAAACATCACGTTGGACGGGACGCCACGCAGGGTCCACTCATACCCAACCTGCCTCGGCAAGTCAAATCCTTAATGCTTCGGGAAGCAAATGGCGGGGCGTCGTGAAGCAGCCGCCCGCGAGGCTGCGCGTTCCTGCCGCGGCGGGATCGGCTGCGGCGGTGCAGCGCCGCCCGGTTGAAACCGGCGCCCGCTGGCGCCGGCCCTTGCCAAACGGCCGGACGGTGATAATGGTCCGGCCAGACATCGACCGGTGCCCACCGGGAAAACGGGAGGGATTCATGGAATCGCATTGGGAGAAGCAGCTGGCCTGCGCCAGCCAATGTGGGCGGTGCGGGAGATCTTTGGGCCGCAGGGACGGGCGGATCCTTTCGGTTTACGACCATCATCCCATCTGCCGGTCCTGCAAGCAGGCCGAGGAGGCCCGCCCGGACTATCCGGACCAGTCCAAGCAGATGGTGGCCGACTGCATCGCCGCGACGGGAAAGCCCTACGGCGACACCGCCGGCTACTGCTTCCATCATTTCATTCCCTTCACCTGCAAATCCTGAATCGCCGCCGTTCCGAGGGCGGCAGGCATTTGGGATTTGACAACCGACAGCCTCATTTCATAGGATACCGGGGGTTCAGCCGGCTGGGCGGGATCCGGCCGGGACGTGCTGAACGAACGCCACCCGAATCAGGAAGGAGAGCTGGCATGAGAGACGTCGTGATCGCCTCTGCCTGCCGTACCGCCATCGGCGCGTTCGGCGGAGCCCTGCGGGATCTGCATGTGACCAAGATCGCCGGCGCAGCCATGAAGGCGGCCGTGGAGCGGGCGGGCGTCGACCCGGGCCGGATCGACGACGTGCGCTTTGGCTGCTGCCTGGAGCCGGTCGACTCGATGAACATGACGCGGGTCGCCGCGCTCATGGCCGGCATCCCCGAGACCGTGACCGCCGCCACCATCAATCGGGTCTGCATCTCCGGCATGGAGGCCGCCCTGTCGGGGATGGCCATGATCCAGGCCGGGATGGCCGACGTGGTTCTGGCCGGGGGGGCGGAGCACATGTCCGGCGCGGCCTATTCGGTCTTCAACGCCCGCTGGGGTTGCCGGCTGCAGGACCAGGAGTTTGTGGACAACATCATGCGCGGCCTGCACTGCGGCTCCCATCTGATCCCCCATCCCGAGGACGGTCCCGTCGACGCCTCCCAGCCGCCGCTCAGCCTGTTCAAAGGCAAGCCCTACATCATGGGCGCCACGGCGGAGTTCGTGGCCCAGCACCTCAACATCAGCCGGGAGGAGATGGACCTCGTCGCGCTGCGCAGCCACAACAACGTCGAGCGCGCCACGCGGAACGGCGACTTCAGGAACGAGATCGTGCCCATCCCCATCCCGCAGCGCAAAGGGCCGCCGCTCGTCTTCGACAAGGACGAGCACTTCCGCCCGGGCATCACGCTCGATCAGCTCGCCAAGCTGCCGCCGGCGTTCGTGCCGGGGATCGGCAAGGTCACCGCGGGCAACTCCAGCGGGATCAACGACGGCGCGGCCGCGATGGTGATCATGGCGTCCGAAACGGCCAGGGGCCTCGGGATCAAGCCGCTGGCGCGCATCAAAGCGATCGGCCGGGGCGCCTGCCATCCCTCCGTGATGGGCCTTTCGCCGGTACCGTCCGTCAGACACCTGCTGGCGCGCAGCGGGCTCACACTGGCCGACTTCGAGCTGATCGAGGTGAACGAGGCCTTCGCCGCCCAGTACCTGGGAGTGGAGAAGGAGCTCGGCCTCAACCGCGAGATCACCAACGTAAACGGATCGGGCATCGGCTTGGGCCATCCGGTCGGCGCCACCGGCGCCCGCATCATGGTCACCCTGGTCCACGCCATGAGGCAGCGCGGCAAGACGCTCGGGCTGGCCACGCTCTGCGGCGGCGGAGGGGTTTCGATGGCCTGCGCCATCGAGATGCTTTAAGGACCCCCAATAAGATTCGAAGCCCGAAATGCGCAATCCGAAACAAATCCGAATGACCGAAACGGCCCAAGCAGCACCGCCGACCGCGGTCAAACCCGTTTCGGTATATGCCCATTCGAACATTCGAATCGGTTTCGAGCTTCGTGCTTCGAATTTGGGAATCGGTTCCTGTTGACGCCGCCTTGTAAGGCGCCTGTTTTCGGATGCGACCCACCTTTCTCCCTCTCACCGGAACGATCCCCGAAACCCTGCGCGGGATCGTCGACCGCGTGACCTTCCACAACCCGGACAACGGCTGGTCGGTCTTGCGGGTCTTTCCGTTTGACAGCCCCAGCCAGCAGGAGACCGTCATCGTCCACCAGATGAAAGTCTTTGCCGGCGCCACGATGGAGTTCCAGGGCGCCTGGACCACGCACCCCCGGTTCGGCCGTCAGTTCAAAGCCGTCAAGGCGGTCGAGAAAAAGCCCGCCTCCGCCGCCGCCCTCGAGAAATACCTGGGCTCGGGACTCATCAAGGGGGTGGGGCCGAAAACGGCCAAAAAGATCGTGTCCCATTTCGGGGAGCAGGCCCTGGACATCTTCGAAGAGCGGATCGAACGGCTGACCGAGGTCCCCGGCATCGCCCGGAAGAAGCTGGAAACGATCAGCCTGGCCTGGGCCGAGCACCGCGCCATCCGGGACGTGATGATGTTCCTGCAGTCCCATGGGATCAGCACCTTGTTCGCCGTGCGGATCTACAAGGAATACGGCGACAACGCCATCCCTTATGTGACCGAGGACCCCTACCGGCTGGCCAATGACTTCTACGGGATCGGATTCTTTTCGGCCGACAAGGTGGCTCTGAGCATCGGCCTGGCGACCGACAGCGCCGAACGCCTCACGGCGGCCATAAAGCACGTTCTGGCGGCCAGCCGGGAGTTCGGCCACTGCTACCTGACGGAGGGCCAGATCCTATCCCAGGTGAACGAACTGCTGCAGATGGAGATCGGCGACCGGCTCCCCGGGCTGCTCGACGCCATGCGGCGCAACGGCGATCTGATGGTGCGCGAACTCGCCGCCACCGGAGAGGCGCCGGAGCGATGCTACTATTCGAAGACGCTCTACTACGACGAGCTGTACGTCGCCAAACGAGTGGCGAGCCTGCGGATGCCTCCGCCGGCCGACCCGCAGCGGGTCCGGACCTGGATCCGCCTCTACTGCAAGGCCAAGGGGATCTCGCTCAGCCCCGAGCAGGCCGCCGCCGTTCAGGGGATAGTCTGCGAGCCATTTTCCATTCTCACGGGCGGCCCGGGCTGCGGAAAGACAACGACCACCCGGGTCCTGGCCAAACTTCTCGAAGCGATGAAGGCGCGGGTCCTGCTGGCCGCCCCCACCGGCCGTGCCGCCCAGCGGATGTCGGAAGTGATCGGCACGGAGTCGCGGACCATCCACCGTCTGCTGGAGTGGCAGACGGGGCGGTTCAAGAAAAATGAGGAGCACCCCCTGGAGGTCGACTTTCTGATCGTCGACGAGTGCTCCATGCTCGATATCAGCCTGACGGCCGCCCTGCTGAAGGCGGTTCCGGCTCGCAGCCAAGTGCTGTTCATCGGCGACGCGGACCAGCTGCCCGCGGTCGGCGCCGGCAACGTTCTGAAGGACCTGATCGCCTCGGGGGCGGTCCCCTGTTTCCGGCTGACCCAGGTTTTCCGGCAGGCGCAGGAATCCCTCATCATCCGCTATGCCCACCAGATCAACCACGGCGAGTTTCCCCACATCGACTCGCCGTTCAACAAGCCCGCCATCTGGAGGCAGGGAGCGGACTGCCTTTTCCTGGACTCGGACGAAGCCACCCGGGAGCAGCTCGGCTTCGTCGCCCGGGTCAAAAGACACCGGGAGATGAAACCGACCGGCCTCGATCGCGAGCCGGAATCCAACTCGAACCCCTACGAATTTCGCATCGCCGAGCCCGTGGTTCCTTATGAGACCGAGCTGGTCATCCCCCCGAAATTTCAGCACGTGGACATCGAAAAGCTGCTGGCCGCCGAATCCAGGATCGAGGAGCTGCTGGCGATCGTGAAGAAGGTCCATCCGTGGTCGTCTCTGCATTACGGGCTGGCGGCCTCCGATGTGGTCCGCAAGCTCTACCTGGAGTGGATCCCGAAATATCTCGGGGCGGGCGTCGAGATCCAGATCATCACTCCCATGACCCGCGGCAGCCTGGGCACCTTGAGCCTGAACCGCATGATCCAGGAGAGCGCCAACCCGGCCCGGCCGGGCAAAAGCGAGCTGCAGGTGGGGGAACGCATCTTCCGCGCCGGGGACCGGGTGATCCACCGCCGCAACAACTACGATCTGGGCGTGTTCAACGGCGACATCGGGGTCATCCGGGCCATCGACAACACGGAGCTGACCTGCGTGGTGGCCTTCCTTCCGGACGGCCGCGAGGTGGCATACCAGCGCGACGACATCCCCGAGCTGGACCTCGCCTACGCCATCACCATCCACAAATCGCAGGGGAGCGAGTTCGGGGCGGTCATCATCCCGGTCCTGACCCAGCACTTCAAGATGCTGTTTCGCAACCTGATTTATACCGGCTTGACGAGGGCCAGAGATCTGGCTGTTTTTGTGGGGACCCGCAAAGCCCTGGCCATGGCGGTCAAGAACCAGGATACCAGCCGGCGCCAGACCTTCCTCCGGACGCTTTGCGCCTCCCAGGCGACCTGAGTCTCGATGGCCTTGCAGGCGGCCCGAGAGACCTGCGTGCGGATCGGACGGCGCGGGGCGTCCCGCGTCACCGCCGCAGCAACGGCAAGCTCAAGGCCGGCATCCGGGTTGAACGGATTGAGACGCCATCCGACAAAAAAAAGAGGTGGCCTGATAAAAGGAGGAAAAACAGGCCACCCCAGATCACAGGAAGACGGTTGCGATGCGGAAAGAAGGATAGTGGCAAACTTTCAACATCGGCAACCATCCCTTCAATCCATTCAAAACATGGGTCCCCGGGGCGGCAGTGTCAACCGCACGGGGCATCTCATCCCCTCACGGCGTTTGCCGGCCGAGGCGCCGACCTTGCCAACCGGCAGTCCCCGGCGGCAACGGGCGGGTGATCCCAGGGGGAACATCCGGGGATCCGGCGATCGGACCGGTGGACTTTTGAGTTTCTTTGTTTTAAAAGCACACCAAAAAATTAACTGCTTGGAGGGAGCGTGCGACCATGAAAAATGGCATCAGCCTCAGTCGGTTGTCTTGCGCTGTGTTCTTATTGGCGGCGGGGGTGTCGATCGCGGCCCTGATCGGATGCGCGTCCACGGACATCGCGCCGGCGAGCAAGCTCCATGACGGCAAGGCCACCTTGTCGTGGAACCCCGTTCCGGGAGCGACCTCCTACAATGTCTACTTTTCAAGGTCGCCCGGTGTTACCAAATCGACCGGAGTTAAAATTCGTGATGCGATCAGCCCCTTTACCATCGTGGACCTGGAGCCCGGCAAGACCTATTATTTCGTGTTGACCATGGTGGATGATACTGGCGAAAGCCCCGAGTCCCCTGAAAAATCCTACCTCGCGGCGGAGACCGCCGGACCCGTTCATTTTGATGATCCCTTTCCCGGAAAGCAGGCTCCCGAGACTCAACTGACGGCGGGCCAGCCCGCAGATGGCCAGGCCACATTGTCCTGGGATAGCGTCCCGGGCGCCGTATCCTACAATATTTACTGGAAGGCTTCGCCGGGCGTTAACAAGCAGAACGGAAAGAAGATCAGCAAGGTCGCGAGCCCCTACACCTTGAAAGGCCTTGAACGCGGGAAAACCTATTATTTCGTGATCACCGCCGTCAAGGGGTCCACGGAAAGCAAGGAATCGGAGGAGATTGCCTTCAAAGTCAAATAGCCTTCAGCTGCGCGGCCTCCCGCACGGTCAGGCGGCCGAGCCGTTGGTGTGAAGTTCCGGCGCCATTGAGCCCTTCCCGCCGCCCCAGGCGGCTTATCTCCCCGCGGATCGAGGGGGGCTCTCGGCTCTAACGAAGGGCCGAAAACGCTCCTGACCGCCGGATCGCCTCCAGCACCCGGTCCGGCGCGAGCCACATGATCTCCGGGTCGGCACGAAACCAGGTGAGCTGGCGCTTGGCGAAGCGCCGGGTGTCGCGCTGAAGCGTGCGCACGCATTCGGCGCGGCTTGATCGGCCGGCGATCAAGGCCGCCATGTGGCTGTAGCCGATCGACTGCATGGATTTGAGCTGCGGGCCGTATCCCCTGGCAAGCAGCGCGCGCACTTCCTCCTCCAGGCCGGCCGCGAGCATGGCCTCCACCCGCCGGTCGATGCGCCGGTAGAGCGCCGCGCGCTCGAGAGCCAGCCCGATCTTCAGGGCCCGAAACGGCGCATCCCCGAAGCGGTGCTCGCGCTGCAGCTCCGAAATCGGCCGGCCGGTCACTTCGAGGACCTCCAGCGCCCGCAGAATCCGGACCGCATCGTTCGGATGCAGCCGGGCGGCGGCCTGCGGATCGCGCTGCGCCAGCCGCGCGTGCAGGGCGGCCGGGCCCTGCGCCTCCGCCTCGGCGCGCAGCCGCGCGCGCACCGCCGCATCGCGCGCATCCGAACGGAACAGGCCGCAGAGCAGGGCCTTGAGGTAAAGCCCGGTGCCGCCGACCACCACGGGGGTGCGGCCGCGGCGGATCAGATCGGCCAGCGCCCGCCTGCCGTGAGCCATGTAGGCCGCGGCATCGAAGGGCTCGTCCGGGTCCGCGACGTCGATCAGGTGGTGGCGCACCGCGGCCTGCTCGGCCGCCGTCGGCTTGGCCGTTCCGATGTCCATGTAGCGGTACACCTGCATCGAATCGGCGCTGACGATCTCGCCGCCGAGGGCGCGGGCCACCTCGATCCCCACCGCGGTCTTTCCGGACGCCGTCGGCCCGCAGATCACGACAACGCGCGGCGCGGCGCCGGCTTCAGGATCTGGATGCGGCATGCGCGATGCGGGATGCGGGATAGCCATCTCATTCCCCTCCCCCGCTTCAGGCCTGCGGGGCTGGGTCGCGGCCGGGAGCGCTGTCCCGGCCGGCGGGCGCCGGCGCGTTCTGGCGCGGGAGGCGCACGCAGAAGCGCGATCCCCGGCCGAGGCTTGATTCCACCGCGATGTCGCCGCCGTGCTGGCGGATGATCTGGTCGGCGATGAAAAGCCCCAGCCCGGTCCCCTTGATGCCCTTGGTGGAATAAAAAACGGTGAACAGCCGTTGGAGCTGCTCCTGGGCCATCCCCATGCCGTTGTCCTCGACCGATATCCCGACGGCTTCCGGGCTGCTCTCGCATGTCAAAACCACCCGATGCTCGGCCTTGTCCTTCGAATCGGACAGGCAGGCATCCAGGGCGTTCTCCAGGAAGTTCACCAGCGCCGCCTTGAGCAGGCCGGCATCGGCGTGAAACATCCCCGTGCCGTAGGCGTCATCGCACTCCAGCCGGATGCCGAAGCGATGGAAGCGCGGCCGCACGGTTTCGACCACCTCACGGATGAACTGGCGAAGGTCGACCGCCGAAGGATTCAGCTGGCGCTCCTTGGCATAGTAAAGGATGTCCAGGGTGATCTTGCGGATGCGCTCGGCCATGTGCTTGACCAGCTCCAGGCCTTCCCGAACCTGGAGCTCGTCCCCGCGCGCGAGCGCCTTGTCCAGGGCATAGACACCGGCGTCCAGCCCCGAGAGCACCCCCTTGACGCTGTGCGAAATCGAGGCGAGCATCAACCCCAGAAACGACAGGTTGTGCTTCAGGTCCTGGATCTGAGTGACGTCGATGAAAACCAGCAGTACCTGCAGCAGCTTGCCCGCCGCCGAGAAAATCGGAGAGGTCCAGACCAGCGTCCGGCAGCGCCGGCCGCCGGGGGTTGACAGAGTCATTTCGCCGTGATGGGGCCTGCCGTCGTGAAAGGTCCGGCGCATGGGGGTGCTTCGGAGCTTCTCCGGATCGATCGGAAAAACCTCCTGAAACGCCGCCCCGGTCCGGTCGCCGAATTCGTCGATGAAGCGACGGTTGTTGGCCGTGACGCGCATCTCCCGGTCCAGCACCGCCACATAGCAGGGAACGGCATCGAACAGCTGCTGATAGCGCTGCTGGGTGTTGCGCAGGTCGTTCTTCAGCTGGCCGATGTCGCGGGTGCCGGCCGAAACCTCCATCACCAGCTTGACCGTCCCGTCGTCGTTGTAGATCGGGGCGGTGTGGACGATCACCGGCACCTTGGTGCCGCTGCGGTAGCAGACCGTTTCGCGCAGGTCCAGGGCGCTCTCGCTGAGAAGGGTCCGGCCCACCGGGCAGCGCTCGCGGCTGCGGGCCTCGCCGTCGTAGATCTCCCAGCTCGGGTCGCCGAGGCGTCGCCCGAGCAGAGTGCGGTAGGCGCGATTGGCGGCCACCACCCGGCACTTGCGGTCGTGGATGGCGATGAAATAGGGGATCTCGTTGAAATAGCGCACCCCGCCCTCCACCTCGCGGGCGAGTTCCCCGATGAAGGTGGAGACCTTGTCCAGGATCTGCTTGACGGTCAGGAAGCGTTCGGTTTCGATGCGCTTGACGTAGCGCCGCCGAAGCCGGCGGGCGGTTTCGCGCCGTTCCTGCCGCAGCTGTCGCCGCAGCTGGACGCGCTCCATCACCCCGCGCAGAAACAGTTCCATTTCATCAGGCTGGATGGGGCTGCCGAGAAGGCCCGACGCCAGCGTCTTGAAGCGGCGGGCCTCCGCCGGCAGGCGCCGCCGGGGGCAGATCACGGCCGTTTCGAGCTCGCTCCGGGACTGCTTCAGGAGCCGCAGCAGCTCACAGGTGTCCATGTCCGGCAACGGATCGGAGGCGATCACCACGGAGGGTCTGAGCTCCTGGCAAGCGCGCAGGGTCTCGGCCGCTGAGAGGGCCACGCTCGCATCGTATCCCAGATCGGCGAGGATGGCCCGGGTGCGGTTGGCAGATGCTTTCGACCGGTCGGCTATCAGAAGGGGGTCCGCCATTGCAGGCTCTGTTTGCTATGGGGCGCATACGGTTTGAATCCGCCAGGCTTTGGCCGTTCCCGCAGCCGACGGTTCGACCAGCGAACGATAACCGCACCGCCGAGGATGATCAAGCCTTTTCTTGAGGAATGCGTGCCCCCGGAAACCGCCGGCCGCAGTCGACCGGGACGAATACCCGGTTTCCATGGCCTCAAGGCCCCGGCCAGCGTCCTTGAACTTTTTGCCAAACTGTTTCATAAATCGAGGTGAAATCTCCCTGCGGAAGGCTGGAATGCGACACCGCTGCGCCCCCAGTCCCGGCGGCTCGAAGGAGACCCCATGAACATCGCGATTATCGGAAACGACAGAGAATGCCTTCGGGTGCTCTACTTCTTTAAATCCCATACCTTCAACGGCATCGCTCCCAAGGTCGTCGGCTTCGCCAACCCCGAGAGAGGCCAGAGCCAAACGGCGGAGATCCGAGAAGCAGACATCCCGGAAGAAGACAATTACCGCCGTTTTTTGAAACGCGACGACATCCATCTCATTTTGGACCTCACGGACGACCCTAAAATCTTCAATGACATATTGGCCAACAAGAAGCCGACCGTTCGCCTGATGAACTATCAAACCAGTCGTCTGTTCTTGGACATGTACCACATTTACGATGACAACCCGGACACGGAGCGCCGGTTCCTGCGAGCCAGCTCCATCTACAAGATCATAATGAATGACATCATCAACGAGGATGTGCTCGTCATCGCTCCCAATCATCAAATTCTGGATGCCAACGACGCCATTCTCAAGAAAGTCGGTCTGACTCGCGAGGAGATCGTTGGCCGCAGCTGCTACGAGGTCAGCCATCACTACCCGGCTCCGTGTTCGGAGGAGAAATGCCCCTGCCCGTTGAAGGAAACCCTCTCCCGCATGCAGCCGTTCACCACCACCCATGTTCATCTGGACAAAAACAATCAGGAGCATCATGTATCCATTTCCTGCTATCCGCTCGCCGGCCCGAATGGAATCATGGGTGCGGTTGAAATTTCCAAGGACATCACCAAGGACATCCTGATGCAAAAATCCTTGATGCAGCAGGAAAAACTGGTGTCCATCGGCCGGCTGTCGGCCGGCGTGGCCCACGAAATCAACAACCCGCTCACCACGATCCTGACCACCGCCATGCTCTTGCAGGAGGACACCGATCCGGCCGCACCCCTCTACGAGGAGCTCGAAACCATCGTCAAGGAAACGCAGCGCTGCCGGAGCATCGTGACGGCCCTGCTCAATTTCGCGCGACAGAAATCGCCCGAAAAGAAGCGATGTTCCATCAACGTCATCGCGGCGGAAGCGGTGATGCTCACGCGCAAGCAATCCGCTTTCAAAGACATCACGCTGGAGCTTTTTCTCGACCAGAAGGTGCCGCCCCTCTGGCTGGATCCGCACCAGATGACGCAGGCCTTCATCAACCTGCTCATCAATGCCATCGAGTCCACGGATTCCGGAGGGCACATCACGGTGCGCACCGAGTACTTTCCCGCGATCCAAAATGTCGGGATTCAAATTCAGGATTCCGGATCGGGCATCCCCCCGGGCCTCCTGGACAAAGTGTTTGAGCCGTTTTTCACCACCAAGGAGTCCGGCACCGGACTGGGCCTGGCCATCACCCACGGCATCATCGTCCAGCACGGCGGCAGCATTCAAGTCGCCAGCGAGCCGAACCGCGGCACCACTTTCGCGATAACCCTCCCGATCACCGACGGCAAACCATGACCTCCGCGGCGCAGCCCCAGATTCTGGTGGTGGATGACGAACTCAACATCTGCCGTTCGGTGGAGAAGATCCTCTCCAAAATCGGACTGCGGGTCCGCACGGCCCTGAACGGCCAGGACGCGCTGAAGCTGTTGGAGTCCGAGCCGTTCGACGTGGTGCTGACGGATTTGAAGATGAGCCGTTTAGGGGGCATGGAAGTGCTGCGGCGGGTCAAGGAGCTCGACCCCCTCCTTCCGGTCATCGTCATGACCGGCTATGCCAGCGTGGCCTCCGCCGTGGAGGTGATGAAGCTCGGCGCCGTCGACTACCTCCCCAAGCCGTTCACCCCGGATGAAGTCCGGGCGGTGGTGCGGCAGGCCCTTTCCGCCAAGCCTTCCACGGAAGAGACCAGCGCCGCGCCGATCGCCGCGAAGCCCCGCGCCGCGGTTCATCAGCTCATCGGCAACAGCCCCAAAATACGCCAGGTGATTTCGATGGTCCAGAAGGTGGCGCCCACCGATTCGACGGTGCTCGTCTGCGGCGAGAGCGGCACCGGCAAGGAGCTGATCGCCCGCGCGATCCATGCCAACAGCCGCCGCCGTGACAAGGTCTTTTTCGCCGTCGACTGCGCCACCCTCAGCAGCAACCTGCTGGAAAGCGAACTCTTCGGACATGCCAAAGGCGCTTTCACGGGAGCCTTGAAAGACAAGGAGGGGCTTTTCCAGCTGGCCGACCAGGGCACCGTATTCCTGGACGAGATCGGCAATATCAGCCTTGAAGTGCAGGGCAAGCTGCTCCGCTTCCTGGAAACCCGCGAGTTTTGGCCGCTGGGTGCCACAGCGCCCCGCAAGGTGGACATCCGCCTGATATTCGCCACCAACAAGAACCCGGATGATCTGGTGTCCGCTTCGATATTCAGAGAGGATTTCTATTATCGGATTGTGGTTTACCCCATTCTGCTGCCCCCCTTGAGGGATCGCCGCTCGGACATCCTGCCGATCGCCATGCACTTTTTCCAGCATTGCTGCCGCCAGATAAGCAAGCCGCTCCAGGGGCTGGACCCGGCCGCCGAAGCCCGGCTCATGCAGTATGACTGGCCCGGCAACGTCCGGCAGTTGCGCAACGTGATTGAACGCGCGGTGATAGTTTGTGAGGGCAGTCGCGTGGCGGAGAAAGACCTCGGCCTACCGGAGACCGCCAGCAGGACGGCGGCAGATTCAGGCCCGGCGCCCCGGACCAAGGACGAGCTAAAGCGCATCAAGAAGAAAATCCGCAGCAGCGCAGTCGACGAGGTGGAGAAAGACTTCCTGCTGCGGGCTTTGTCAAAAGCCGACTGGAACATCAGTCGTGCGGCTAAGGAAACCGGACTGCAGCGGACCAATTTTCAAAAACTAATAAAGAAGCACGGCATCAGTGCAAAGCGGCCTCAGGAATCCTCACCCCCCGAGCCTGACTCCGAGACCGAATAGGGTTTGGTCTGTCAAAAAATAAAATACGGTGTATAGAATTAATATACGCCACCGGTTGCCTTCCGGCATTCAACGCTGGCCTCCATCTTTCGATCCCGCCCCGTGCCTGCAGCGGAAGCTATTCGGCTCTCCCCGCATGCAACGTGGAAAGGCCCCCGACACAGGTCCGCTAAACGGTTCGGACCGCCCTCGACATGTATAAATTAAATATTCGCCAATCTTAACGTCCGGCGCTAAAAAATTTCGTAAATATCCAAAATTATTTAATTTTAAATTATCGGGCGAACATGGCACAGCTTCTGCTATTGAAGGGCTTAACAAAGGAAACCGAACTCGAAAAAGGAGCAAATCCCATGAAGCCGGTTAAAATTCTCGTGGTAGACGACGAAAGCCAAATCTGCCAAAACGTTAAAAAAATCCTTTCAAAAAAGAATTTCCAGGTGACCTCCGCCTTGAACGCGCAGGAGGCTCTCGAAAAACTGGCTCAGGAATCCTTCGCGCTGCTCATCTCGGACATCGTCATGCCCGGCCAGAACGGGCTTGCCCTGCTCAAGATGGTCAAGGAGCAATGGCCGCTTACCAAGGCCGTCATCATGACGGCCTACGCCTCCACGGACACTGCGATGAAGGCCATCCGTCTAGGCGCCCTGGATTACATCCAAAAGCCCTTCACGCCGGATGAGCTGCGCTCGCGCGTCGACAAGGCCCTGTCGGGCGAGGTCGCGGAGGTGCAGGCCAGCCGCACCGAGAGGGAATTGATAGACGTCATCGACCTGGATGCGCCCTTTGAGGCCAAGGAGGTGGCCGAGGCCACCGGCGAAGAATACGTCAAAATGCTGGGCCGCTCCGACATGCCCGTCGTGGAGGTGAAGCTGCCCGCGACCCTGCCCAACTATTGCGCGGTCGGATCGATGGTTTGCGATATTTTCAAGAAGCTCGGGGCCACCTGCAAGGCCGGCACCAAAAGCGGCGAGTGCCCGCAGAAAAAAGCCAAGAAAACCAGCGCCAAATCCGACGCACCGGAAGTGCGGCGGCTGGTGGGGATCGACCAGCCCTTCGCCTATGACGAGGTGGTCTCGATCACCGGGCCCGAATACGCCCGCCAGCTTGGCCGCGAGGGCGTCGCCTTCGTGCCTTACGAAGAGCTGAAAAAAAACACGGCGGCGCTGTTGAAATCGGATTCCGCCAAGATCGATGTGGACATCCCCTTCGATCGCGGGGAGGTGGAAACCGCCGTGGGGGCCGAGTATGCCGTCAGCCTGTCGCGATCCGATGTTCCCGTGGTGGAGGTGAAGGTTCCCGAGAACCTGCCGAATTTCTGCCAGGTGGGTTCGATGGTCTGCGACATTTTCAAGAAGCTGGGGGCCACCTGCAAGGCCGGCACCAAGACCGGCGAGTGCCCGCAGCTCAAGTCCAGGAAGGCCAAACCCTCCGCCGCGGCAACGCAACCAAACCGCTGGATCGCCCCGGATCTGCCTTTCGACGCGAACGAACTCGCCGCCGCCGCCGGGCCGGATTACTCCAGGCATCTCTACATGGAAGACGTGGTGGTCATGCCTTACGAGGAGCTCAAAAAGAACGTGGCCGCGCGCCTGCAGGCGCAGGCCGGCCTGCAAACCGAGGCGGCCGTCCAGCTGGGCGTTTTGGTCATCGACGACGAGGTGGCGGTCAACAACAACATCCGCAAGATCCTCGCCAAAAAGGGCTACCGGATCGACCAGGCGACCAGCAAGGCCGAGGCCCTTGAGAGAATCGAAGCCGGGAGCTACGCCCTGGTGATCCTCGATCTCAGGCTCCCGGGCGTCAGGGGGCTGGAGCTCCTGGCTGCCGTCCGCGAGCGCCAGCCGAAGGCCCGGGTGATCATCGTCACCGGCTATGCGAGCATCGAAACGGCCGTTGAAGGCGCCCGCATGGGCGCGGTCGGATACGTGCCCAAACCCTTCACCCCGGTGGAGCTGCGCACCGCAGCTGAAAAAGCGATCCGCCTGGCCGCCTGACGCGTTCGATTCGCGACTGTCGCTCCTCCCCGGGGGTGGCGCTGCCTCCCCCGGGGAGCGGGTCGCGCCCCCTCCTGCCCCTTCCGGTCCGTCCGCTGCGATACAGCCGCCGCGCCTGCGGGCGGCGGCCGCTGCCGTGCGCCGCGATCCTCCTCTAACCATTCAAGATTACAGCTTATTTAAAATTCCGTGCGCCCCCATTGAGAGCCGCTCGCGCTCGGCGCGATGGGCACGATGGGCTGGGCGCGATGGGCTGGGCGCGATGGGCTTGACAATCGAATTCGTTGAAGGTAACCTGCTTCCTTCGTGCGTTAAATCAGGCACCTGACGAGTTTTCGTGCAACGCACCCATGCCCAACCCGCTGTTAGTTCTACCAGCGCATGCGAGGAGGTTTCGGTATGGCTAACGCCGTAACCGGATCGGTAATGGTGGTCGGAGGCGGGATCGCCGGAATGCAGGCGGCCCTGGACTTGGCCAACTCCGGCTATTACGTCTACCTTCTGGAAAAATCGCCATCCATCGGCGGGGTCATGTCCCAACTGGACAAGACCTTCCCCACCAACGACTGCGCCATGTGAATCATCTCGCCCAAACTGGTCGAGGTCGGCCGGCACATGAACATCGAGTTGATCACATATGCAGACTTGGAATCGGTCGAGGGTTCGCCCGGCAATTTCAAGGTCAAGGTCAAGAAGCGCGCTCGAAGCATCATTGAGGATCGCTGCACCGGCTGCGGCGCCTGCGTTGAAAACTGCCCGGTGCGCTTTGAGGCACCCGCCCCCTAAATGATGCCGGCCAGCCGAACAACGCTCTTTTTTCCGGCCCCTGGTTTTCTCCGGGGGGGCCTGTGCTCCACCCCCATCCGCTGCCTCCGCCCCATTTGCGTTCACCGCCAGCCGCCGCCTGTCGGTCCGGTCACCATTTTGCCAAAGGATGCAAGCACATGCAATCGAAAGTAGACATCGACTGGGAGCAAATCGACCAGATCATCACCCGCTACGAAAGCGACAAGGAAGCCCTGCTGATGATCATGCAGGACATTAGCGACATCTACAACTTTGTCCCTCCGGAAGTGGTGCCCGTACTGGCGGAGAAGTTGGGCGTCCGCAAGAGCCACATCTTCAGCGTGGCCACTTTCTACAAGACCATCAGCCTGGTTCCGCGGGGCAAATATATCGTCCATGTATGCACCGGCACCGCCTGCCACGTGCGGGGGGCCGAAAAAGTAATGGATGCTCTCAAGGCCGAATTCAAAGCCCAGGAGGGCGAGACAACGGTGGACGGGCTGTTCACCCTGGAAGGAGTGCGTTGCATCGGCTGCTGCGCCTCGGGGCCGGTCATGACGGTCAACAAGGAAACCCACGGCGGGCTGGACCGATCTTCCGCCCTGAAGGTCATCGAAAATTACCGGAATCTTTCGTCCTAATCGATTCGGGCGCAGAGCACGGAGGTTACTCTCGGCCATGGCAAAACTACAGAACAGGGAAGCGCTGGAAGATCTGAGAAATTCGCTGCAGGCGAAAAGTCAAAAGGGCCATAGGCTCATTTCGCTTTGTGCGGGGTCGGGGTGCGGCGCCTACGGAACGGCCAAAGTCCACGGCATGCTGCTGGATGAACTGGCCCGGCACAACCTGCAGGATGCCGTGCGGGTGAAGCTCACCGGGTGCCACGGCTTCTGTGAAAAAGGACCGATCATGGTCATCCATCCGGAGGGCATCTTTTACCCGCAGGTGACACCGGAGAAAGTGCCCGAGATCGTCGAAAAGACCCTGATCGGGCAGCAACTGGTCGACAAGCTGGTCTACAAAGACCCCGTCACCAGGAAAAAGATCAGCCACGAAAGCGAGATCCCGTTCTACAAACTTCAAAAGCGGATCATCTTCGGCAACAACGGCCTGATCGATCCGACCAGTATCGAGGACTACATCGCCGTCGGCGGCTATGCCGCGCTGGCCAAGGCCCTCTTTGACCTGACCCCTCAGAACATCCTGAGTGAAGTTAAAAAATCCGGCCTGCGCGGCCGGGGCGGCGGCGGGTTCCCCACCGGAATCAAGTGGGAGTCCTGCCGTCGGCACGAGGGCCAGCGTTATGTCATCTGCAATGCCGACGAGGGCGACCCCGGCGCGTATATGGACCGCAGCCTTCTGGAGGGGAACCCCCACAGCGTCATCGAAGGCATGATCATCGGCGCCATTGCCATTGGCTCCAACGACGGCTACGTCTATGTGCGCCATGAGTACCCTCTGGCGGTCACCAACCTCACCACGGCCCTGCAAAACGCCAGGCGCTTCGGTTTGCTGGGAGACAACATCCTGGGCAGCGGGTTTGATTTCGACATCCGCATCAGCCGCGGCGGCGGCGCTTTCGTGTGCGGGGAGTCCACCGCCCTGATGGCCTCGCTGGAAGGCAAACCGGGCCGCCCCCGAGCCAAGTACGTTCACACCGTCGAAAAGGGATTCCGGGAAGGGCCTTCCAATCTGAACAACGTCGAAACCTGGGCCAACGTGCCCGTTATCATCAACCGGGGATCGGGATGGTATGCCGGCATCGGGACGGAAAAAAGCAAGGGGACCAAAATTTTTTCCCTGGTGGGGAAGGTGGTGAACACCGGCCTCGTCGAAGTTCCGATGGGAACCACCCTGCGTCAGATCATTTTTGACATCGGCGGCGGGATCCCCAAAAAGAAACAATTCAAGGCCGTCCAGACCGGCGGTCCATCCGGCGGCTGCATCCCGGAGCAGTTCCTGGATCTGCCGGTGGATTTCGACGAGCTTTCCAAGGTGGGATCGATCATGGGTTCCGGGGGCATGATCGTCATGGACCAGGATACCTGCATGGTCGACGTTGCCCGGTATTTCGTGGACTTTCTTAAAGATGAGTCCTGCGGACAGTGCAACCCCTGCCGCGAGGGCCTAAAGAACATGTTGGATATCCTGACCGACATTTGCCAGGGCCGCGGGAGGGAGGGCGACATCGAGCTCCTGGAGGAGCTCGGTATGATGATGCAGAAATTTTCGCTCTGCGGCCTGGGGACATCGGCGCCCAACCCGGTGCTGACCAACATCCTGTACTTCCGGCATGAATACGAGGCCCACATCCGGGACAAGAAATGCCCGGCGGGCATCTGCAAACCGCTGTTCCACTATGAGATCGATGCGGAAGCCTGCACCGGATGCCATGTGTGTTTCCAGAAGTGCCCCCAGGAGGCGGTAGCCGGAGACAAGAAGAAACCGCACCGCATCCACCAGGACAAGTGCATCAAATGCGGCATCTGTTACGACGGCTGCAAATTCGACGCCATTAAAATCTGCTGATCGCCACAAGGAAAAAACATTATGATTACCTTCAAACTCAACGGTCAGACCGTCCAGGGAGAGGAAGGCCAGTACATCCTCCAGGTCGCCCAAAAGCATGGGATCGACATTCCGACGATGTGCCATCACAAGGCGCTGGACCCCGCCGGCATGTGCCGGCTGTGCACGGTCGAGGTGTTCGATGGCCGGCGGACCCGCTATGTCACCTCCTGCAACTACCCGATCTGGGAAGGCATGGAGGTCAAAACCGATACCGCCGTCGTACGGGAAGGACGCAAGCTGATCGTCGAAATGCTGCTGGCGCGCTGCCCGGAGTCCACTGCGATCCAGGCGCTTGCCAAGACCTACGGAATCGAAAAGCCGCGGTTCAAGACCGGCGACGACACCTGCATTCTGTGCGGCCTGTGCACCCGCATGTGCGAGCGGATCGGCGCCAACGCCATCACCCTGACGAAGCGCGGGCTGGACATGCAGGTCGACACGCCGTTCAGCATCAACACCGAGGCCTGCATCGGCTGCGGCGCCTGTGCGTTCGTGTGCCCCACCGGCCATATCACTTACGACAAGGTCAAAGAGAAGGTCAGCCTGCGACCGGGCAAGCCGATTCCCTCCGAATACGACATGGGCCTCAAAGGGCGCAAACCGGTCTATGTGCCTTACGCCCAGGCCGTGCCGAACACGCCGGCCATCGACCGCACCAAGTGCGTGCATTTCAAGACCGGCGGCTGCAAGGTTTGCGTGGAATTCTGCGGGGTGGACGCCATCGACCACAGCATGCAGGATGAAACCGTGGAGGTCAACGTCGGCTCGATCATCCTGGCCCCGGGGTTCGAACCGTTCGATCCTTCCAAGTTCGACACCTACAACTACGCCACCCATCCGAACGTGATCACCGCCATGGAGATGGAGCGGCTGCTGTCGGCCTCAGGCCCCACCGGCGGCCACCTCGTGCGCATGTCCGATCACAAGGAGCCGAAGAAGATCGCCTGGTTCCAGTGCGTCGGCTCGCGGGACATGAACCGCTGCGACAACGCCTACTGCTCCTCGGTGTGCTGCATGTACGCCATCAAGGAAGCGGTGATCGCCAAGGAGCATGCCGGAGCCGGGCTGGACTGCGCGGTGTTCTTCATGGACATCCGCACCCACGGCAAGGACTTCGAACGCTTTTACAACAGCGCCAAGGACAAGCACGGCGTGCGCTTCATCCGCAGCCGGGTGCATTCCATCACCCCGGTCGGAGACAGCGGCGACCTCGAGGTCCGCTACGTCACCGAAGACGGAAGCCTGGTGGTCGAGACCTTCGACATGATCGTGCTGTCCATCGGCCTGCAGATCTCCCCGGCCGTGGCGGAGATGGCCAAAAACATGGGCATCGAGCTCACCGAGGGACGCTTCTGCAAGACGGACTCCTTCAACCCGGTGGCCACCTCCAAGCCGGGCGTCTTCGTCTGCGGCGCGTTCCAGGGGGCCAAGGACATTCCGCAGTCGGTCGTCGACTCCAGTGCGGCGGCCACGGCCGCCGGCGAAATTCTGGCTTCGGCCCGCAACACCCTGACCAAGGTCAAAGAGGTCGTACCCGAAACCGACGTGACCAACGCCCGGCCGCGCATCGGGGTGTTCGTATGCCGCTGCGGAGTCAACATCGCCGGCGTGGTCGATGTGCCGTCGGTGGCCGAGTATGCCAAGACCCTGCCTTACGTGGAATTCGCCACGGACAACCTTTATTCCTGCTCCCAGGACACTCAGGAGACCATCAGCCAGATCGTCAAGCAGAGGAACCTCAATCGGGTCGTCGTGGCGGCCTGCACGCCCAAGACCCATGAACCGCTCTTTCAGGAGACCCTCATCAACGCCGGGTTGAACAAATACCTGTTCGAGATGGCCAACATCCGCAACCACGACTCATGGGTGCATCGCAACAACCCGGAGCTCGCCACCAAGAAGGCCAAGGACCTGGTGCGCATGGCGGTCTCCAAGGCGGCGCTCATCCAGCCGCTCAAGGAGGCGGAGCTGGACATCAACCCGACGGCCCTGGTGATCGGCGGCGGCCTCTCCGGCATGGCGGCGGCCCGCAGCCTGGCGCGCCAGGGCTACGACACCCACATCGTGGAAAAAAGCGACCGGCTCGGCGGGCAGGCGCACAGCATCTTCCGCACCGCCAAGGGCGAGGATGTCCAGAAAAAGCTGGCCGAAATGACGGCCGAGATCAATAACGACCCTAAAATCCACGTGCATCTAAAGAACGCTCTGACCCAAGTGGACGGGTTCGTGGGCAGTTTCAAAAGCACCCTGGCAACCGACGGCGCGGAGCAGGTCCTGGAGCACGGGGTGGCCATCATCGCCACCGGCGGATCGCCGTATACCCCGCAGGAATATGCCTACGGCAGCGATCCGCGCATCGTGACCAGCCTCGAACTCGACCGCAAAATCATGGCCGGCGATCCCGGGCTCAAGAAGCTGAACAGCGCGGTCTTCATCCAGTGCGTCGGATCGCGGGAGCCGCAACGGCCTTACTGCTCGAGGGTGTGCTGCACCCACTCCGTCGACAACGCCATCCACCTCAAGGAAATGAACCCGGAGATGAACGTGTTCGTTCTGTACCGGGACATGCGCACCTATGGCGAACGCGAGCTGTTGTACAAGAAGGCCCGGACCCTGGGGGTCATCTTCATCCGCTACACCCTCGACCAGAAGCCCGTCGTCAAAGCGACCGGCGGAAAGCTGCTCGTGACGGTAACCGACCCCATCATCGGCCGGCCGGTCGAAATCGAAACCGATCTGATCACCCTGGCTACGGCCGTCGTTCCCAACCGGGATGAAAAACTGGCCAACTTCTTCAAAGTGCCGCTGAACGAGGACGGGTTCTTCGTCGAACGCCATGCGAAACTCGGACCGTCCGAGTTCGCCACCGACGGCGTCTTTCTCTGCGGCCTGGCGCATTATCCGAAGCCGATCGACGAAGCCATCGCCCAGGGCCAGGCGGCGGCCTCCCGCGCCGTGACCCTGCTGGCGCGCAAGAAGATCTTCACCAGCGGCACGGTGGCCGAAGTCGATCCGCGCATGTGCAGCCAGTGCGGCGTCTGCGTCTCGGTCTGCCCCTACTCGGCCCCGTCCTGGACCGAGAAGGGCATGTTCGCCGGCAAGGCCCAGGTCAACCCGGTGCTGTGCAAGGGCTGCGGCCTGTGCGTCGCCTCCTGCCGCTCCGGCGCGATCCACCTGAAGGGCTTCGAC
>Ga0114939_10000799_pt1 | contig 25941 bp, 16 predicted proteins | sample AshMeaCrysSpring_FD_87196 | JGI IMG/M metagenome (GOLD analysis project Ga0114939, IMG submission 87196) | Groundwater microbial communities from Big Spring, Nevada to study Microbial Dark Matter (Phase II) - Ash Meadows Crystal Spring | ecosystem: Environmental > Aquatic > Deep subsurface >...
GACTCCGGCCCCTCCTGGACCGTCCGCTTCTCGAGCCGACGCTGGACCGCGTCCGCCACCTTCGGAGCGGCGGGGACCGCCGGTCGCCTGGTTCGCAGGCCGCTCGCCGCGTGATTCCTGATTTCGATCGCGGGGTGGATGCCGCTCGTCTTGCCGCCGCTGACGCGATTCAGCCATGCGACGCTCCTGCTCCGGACTCAGCAGCGAAAGCGCAACGCGACGACGACCACTGTCGACATTGACCACCCATGCTTGCACCACGTCGCCGACCTGAAGCAACTCATGCGGGTCAAGGATAAAGCCCGGAAGAAGCCGGCTGATGTGAACCAAACCGCTGCATTCCGGAGCGAGTTCCACGAAGACGCCGAAGTCCGCCACGCCGACCACGACACCGCAGACCGGATCACCGGGTTGCAGGTCAGCCAAAGCCGCCACTTTTGTATGGAGAGCGCCGCGCCGCTCGCCGGCAGTCGGGTGCGGGAACGGGTCGATGAGGGCTCGAATGATCTGCTCGACCTTGCCGCCACCCAACTGCCATTCCTTGATCAGTTTTCGAACCTTCTCGATGGGGGGCGGATCCACCCGATAAGGTTCGAGCTTCTCAGAAGGTGCCGCTTCGGTGGTCGCGACGTGTGTCGCCAGCGTTTCTTCCGCCGACGCGGATGGTTCAGCCGATTGGGCGGCCGCGGAAGTTGAATCAACGGGAGCTTCGGTGCCGCTTGAATCGCTTTCGACAGGTGCGCCGAGATCGGTTGCGACGACGTCCGTCGCATCTGCCGTGGAACTAGCGAGGTCTACCCAGTCGCCGGATTCCGCTTGCGGACTATCGGCGGCAGGCTCCGTTGCCGTTGCAGCTTCATCCGTCGCGCCTTCCGCCGATGGACTGCTGCTGCCGACTGCTGCAGTCGATTCGGGCGCGGGATCAGGGGAGCGCCTGTAGCTTGGCGGGCGGTAGCCGGGAGGCGCTGCCGGTGGACGGGGAATCTCTAACGCTTGCAGCAAGCGATCTGCCAGTCGGTAGTCGGCCGGATGGATCGTTGTCGCGTCAAGCGGCTCCGAACTCCCGTAGACTCGTAAATAGCCCAAGCATTGGGCGGCTGAATCAACGAATTCATCCCCCAAGCGTTCCAACAGATCTCCGCGGGTCTCGAACAGTCGCTCACGACGGAGCACATCGAGCCGTTCGGCCAGCACCGGCGATGCCCCAGGCAAGCGCGCGAGCCAGGAGACGGGGGTCGAATTCACATCGGCGCCTTTGGCGGCTGCGGCGGCCGAGAAGACGTCGTGCAGCAGGTCCTGCAGATCAATCGGATTCAGTTCGCGCTGATAGGTCGCCAGACGAGTCTTGGTCAGATCCAGCTCGACCAAGGCCTCGGCGGGCGCTTGAATCTGGCGCGCCAGCCATGCGGCGGCGCGAAAACGCCGGGGCAAAGACCGCCATGGATGCTCGGCCGCCAAGTCGGCCGCAAACAGATCGGCTCCGTTTCTGTCAACCAAAGTCCAGGCCAAAGACCCGGGCGTGCTCTGCGCAAGTAACTCGCGGAGTGCCACCAGGCAGGCTCGTCGAGCCGTTCCATTGCTGACGACGACCGCGTCGATTTTGAACTGATGCACCAGTTCGCCGAGCCGCACGACCAGTTGTTGGCGAATATTTCCAGCCAACTGACATGGCAAGTCTTCGGTGTGCAGTACGGAACCGTCGGGAGCCACGACGGCGCAAGGCGCCGTGCGGTTGCCATTCGCATCGATCGCCAGGATCCGCAGTCCGGGCATGGGGGCACGATTCAACCTCATGTCGATGCCGTGCGCCAAGACTTCAAGCAGATGACCTTGGGCGCGGTCAGCCTGTTCGGCCCACGCTTCCTGTTCACAGGCTGTCGCCAGCCGCGGCGCTGCCCGCTCAACTGCAGCAGCTAAACGAGCCGCATGCGGGTGCCGTCCGGCCGGAGCGTGTTTGACGAGGTGCCGGTGCAACTGCGGCGCATCGTACTGCCAGTCGACCTTGACGAGGTTAGACCGCACGGCGCGACCAAGCATCAGGACTTGAAATGCGCTCAGGCGATTGAGAGGTAACGTCTTGTGTTCGATCGGTTTCAGAAGGCCGATCAACCAGCGCCGGCGCCGCTGACGCGGCGAGAGACGCTTGGCCGAATCACTCTTTGAGGTCGAGCTGACGACCGCACTCCGTTCAGCCGGTGCCGCTTGTTCGCCAAAGGCACTTCGGCCTACCGCCAATGCTTCGTCCGTCGATGGAGCCGTTTCCGTCGCATCTCCGCCCACGAGGCCTGTCGATTCATCGCCTGTGGCGGCGGTTTCGGGCTCCGCCGTCGGTGCGCCAGCGGCCCCTGTCGCCAGCAGTTCGCTCGTCTCCGCAACGGATGCCGCAGGCTCAGCGGGTTCCGAGCACGGCGATGCACTCCCGTCGGATTCGAGATGCAAGGACGCATCCAGCGCGGCTTCCGCTTCGGCACTCAGCGGAGCATCATCGTGCTCGTCTGATTCTTCGTGCTCGTCGTGGACATCGCTGCGTTCCTGAAGAGTCCCAATATGGATCTTCGCATTGCCCAGCAGCCAATGGGCTCCGTGACGGACCAGGTTGTTGCGATCTAACGCAAGCCCCGCGAGTGCTTCATCCAACTCCTGGAGCACCGCGGCCCGTTGTGGTTCATCCAGTTCGGGGAGGACCGCAGTGGCAAGCTCCGGCAGGTCCGTGGGATCACCCGGGGCAGGGTGCCAGACCCGAGCGGCCAGACGAGCCGATGCGGAATGAGCTCCGGCGGCGCGAGCACTTCGCGCGACATGGTCCAGCTCTCGGAGCGTGCGTGCCTGGGCGGCCTGCTGCTGCAGGTCCGTACGGCCCGGGGCAGACTGTTCGATCCGTTCCCGAACTTCGCCTCGCCGCTTGTCCAACCGAACCTGTGCCCGCATCGCATTGCGCAATGTCGCGAGCGCGAATGGATCGACGCCGACAATTTCATCGGCGCGATAGTCCAATAGGTACGAAGGATGAAATCCCTGCTCGAGAAGTGTCAGAGCGGCCCGTAAACGAACGGGGTCGCACTGCACATGCCGCGCGACCGCCTGCAAATCAATGGACATACCGAGCTGGCTCGCTGCGGTCAGAAGCATGCAACCCCATCGCGGAAGCGCGACATGGTTACAGGAAAAATGCGGAGGGTCCCCGGATCCCGGATAGTAGGGGAATCTAGGGGTGCTGCGACGTAGTGTCAAGGAACTGCCGGCAACGGGCCGTCGACCGACCGCGGTCGAAACTTCAGGTTTTCCACCGGCGTCGGAATTGTCGATCCATTCGGCGCAAAATGACTGAAGTCACGGATTCATGCGTGTCGATCCACAGAAAGCCTCAAGGGTCGCGGTGTGTTGCTGTGATCGCAGGCCCCCCCTGTTGCTGGAATCCCTGTTGGCGAAGGATCGAACGATGTCCGAACGGCTTCCCCACTCGTTGCGGATCTCCGATTTTTCTCGCGACCGCGTCCTTGGCGGCGTTCGGGCACGCGCCAACAGGCTGCGTCGGGAGCCACAGCAAGAGACCATTTCGTTGGGGCAATTGGCTGAAATCCTGGCCGACGCACACCAGGGACGAAAGCAATGGCTGGAGGATCTCGCCGACGACAGTGTCATCGTCACTCGCGACCTGTTTGAAGTGCTCTGCCGATACCGAGAACTGCGCGGAAAAGCTGCCTAGTGGCGGCGGATCTCCACCCTGCGTGGGCCGTCTCCCAGGTCATTGGCTGGCTACCCAGTTTGCCAGGTTCGCGTGGCTGACCTGGCATTGCGAGAGACGACCACGCATTGCGTGCTCATCATCCATATTTTCTCTGGTGCCGTCGGTCACCCTCTCTCTATGGTGAACGCCCATGGCTGCACCCCAAGGGGGATGCCCGCCGTGGTCACAGGTCAGCGGCAAGAGGTGGACGGCCGCGCGTTGGAAATTCTGCCCAAGGGCGCAAGGATGACCAAGTCAATGAAGAAGATCGCCGTCCTGAATCAGAAGGGCGGAGTTGGCAAGACCACGACCGCCGTCAACCTGTCCGCGGCATTGGCGGAAGCCGGGCATCGCGTATGTCTGATGGATCTCGATCCGCAAGCGCATGCATCACTACACGTCGGTCGAACGGCGCTCGAGCAGGGCCCGAACATGTACGAAGTCCTTTGCGGACGCGCGTCACTGGCCGAGGCGCGTCAACAGGTCTCCGAATGTCTGTCGATCGTGCCGGCACACCTGGATCTGGCGGCCGCTGAAATGGAACTTGCTGGCGAGGTCGGGCGGGAGATGATCCTCCGCGACAAACTCGCCGCGGATTCCGCGCAATTCGATTATGTGATCATCGATTGTCCGCCTTCACTGGGGGTTCTGACTCTCAATGCACTTGTCGCCGTGGACGACGTGTATCTGCCGCTGCAACCACATTTCCTGGCGCTGCATGGTCTGAGCAAACTGCTGCGGACGATCGAGATCGTTTCGCGGCGCCTGAACGAACGGCTAAAGCTCGGCGGCGTCATCGTCTGCATGTATGAGGCGCAAACACGGCTGGCCAACGAAGTGATGTTCGATGTCGAGGAGTTCCTTTCTGGTCAGCAATCGGCCAGCAATTTTCTGAAGCACGCCCGGATCTTCCGAACACGGATTCGTCGCAATATCCGCCTTGCTGAAGCCCCCAGCTTTGGCAAGACGATCTTTCAGTACGCACCCCAATCGAACGGCGCCGATGACTACCGTCGATTGGCCGAAGAGGTGCAACTGAGCCACGCGGACTGGCTCGCTCAAGCGGACGGGGCTTCCACGGATTTGCCCGTGCAGGCAAAGACCGAGCCGCTTGCCGCTTGATCTCTTCGGACTCTCGGCAGTCGCAACGCATCAGCGCTCTAAACGCCCAGCACCCTGGCCGCGCCGACAGCGCAACCAGGGTGCGGCTTTGCGATACTGATGCGGGGCAATCTACCGGGAAAAACCCTGTGGATTGCGATCACCAGTTGAAGGCGACGCCCGCGTACCCGCCATGCAACAGCAAGGACTCTGACGTCCGGTTCTGACGCCATTCGTTCAGGTTTGCGATATCGTTTGGAATCTCGCCCAGCGAAGTGGCGACGCCGCTGATTCCAACCAGCCGCCACCCCCCGTAGATACTCCAGCAGTCGGTGAAGTGATAACTCAGGCCGGTATCCAACTCACCCATGAACGCCAGGTTGTCGGTGGTCGTGCCGGACCGAAGCAAGCGTCCGTCCAGCGATGGGTTCGGCGAGTTATCGATGTAGGCGGGACCGTCGCCGTTCCCCAGGCTGTTGTCAACGCGGGCATGGTTGTTGTAAACGCCCGCTTTTCCGCCGGCATAAATGCTCCATCGAGGGCTCAGGCAGTAGTCCAAGCGTCCGCCGAGCTGAAAGCCGACCAGGTCGTTGGTGACATTCGAGTTGAAGTAAAGGTCATCGGAGCCTGTACCGAAGAACGTGTCGGTTTGGCTCGCGCCGAATTCCAGCCAGTCTCGGAAGCGGAACCAACGCACTCCCGCCAGCCACTGGGTTCGCAGCCGGCTTGATTCGGGCAAGATCGCCGGACTTCCTGGCCCCGCATAACCATGCACGGGGCCACAGCCATCGGAGGCACAATGGCTGCTGCTCGCGCCAAACGGCGCGCGAGCCACGCCGCCGATTCCAAAGCCGATCAAGTTCGCTTCCACACTCTGGTATTCGGCTCCATGGGCGAGCCGAAATGCCTGAGCACTGTCAAACAAGTCGAATGCGGAAAGGTCCGTCGTCAGAGGATCTCGATCGTCGACAAAGGCATTCGCCCATGCAGGATCAATGGCTTGCAGACCAAGCCCTGGATCAAACACGGAGGACTGGGCTTCGCTTGGGAACAACCCCCAGTAGTTGAGCACGACGGCGTTGCGCCCTTCGTTGAAGTAGCGGCCCAGATAGAATTCGAAGCCGGGGGTCCATTCCTGATCCACGTCCGAGCTGCCCAGCGCGACCTGTCCGGCGTTGCCGTCCAGAACCACGAAAGGCAAATCCGATTCGGCTTCACGATTGAAAAACAGCGCGCCACCCCCGGCGAACCAGGACTTGAGCACCACGCCTTCGCAATCGCCACAGGCCGTCCCGCACTCCGATCCCCAGATGCCCGACGAAGCAGCGGATGTCGCCGAACTGTCGAGCAACTCGGAGGATGGCGAAGGTGCCAAGGGGGATGGATCGAGCGCCGGGGGATCATCCGATGTCACGAGACTCGCAGCGGAACTACGCATTGCGTAGTAGGCAGCGGGGGAATCGGATGAGTTCCACGAACCGCCCGTGGGGCGAAAGCTGACGGCCGCTCCGTCGACTTGTGGCAGAGGCGTCAGCGGCGGCGGACTGCTGGGCGCAAATGGGCTTGGAGCCGCGTCCAGAGAGCTGGGAAAAGACTGGGCCAGGAGCGTTGGAGTGTATGTCATTCCAAACGCCAGACCCAAACCAAGGATGGTTTGGCACTTCACCGAATGTCTCCTCCTGAGATGACGGGTTCGCACCGCGGCCCCCTCTGGCGCCATCGCCGCGCAACGTCTCTGGTGCGGAGTTCGTCACCCGGTTTGGAACCGGCAGTGACGGTCGGTCGGCAGCTTGTCGGCGCCGGCCGTCGTTGCTGGAGCAAGCGCTATGGGCTTAGCGCTCCGCGGAGCATGCCCTGATTCCTGTGCAAAAGGGCACCCGATCGGATGCCCTCGATCGCCGGCAAACAGCTGCTCAGCGATCGCTCCGCTGCTGAAATTCGGCCGGCCATGACCCGTGTTTGCCGCGGATTTACTCAAGTCCAACGGAGTCCGCGGACTTGTCGAGCTACAATCATTGCCAACATTCGCGCACCGCAAATGCCGATTGACCCGGTTCGCTGTTAGTAATTCGCGGGTCGTTATATTGAGTAGGGCCGAGTTTGCTCGGTCTGTTGATTACGTCGACTTCGCAGTCGTCGACACGACTCCGCTCCTGCAGAAAGGCTGAGACTTCCAAGCGGCCGCCGCCTACCATCCAACGACCGGACGTTGAGCAGCCAGATGCGAACGATTTGCTTTAGCACTCAGCCCCATGACCGCGCGTATCTTGAACCGGCCGCGAAAGTAGCTGGTCACGAACTGACCTTCGTCAGCACCCGGCTGGAAGCAGCGACGGCGAAGCTGGCCGAGGGGTTCCCCTGCGTCTGCGCCTTCGTCAACGACGTTTTGGACGCCGAGGTGATCGATTGTCTTTCCGAATTCGGGGTCAAGGCAATCGCCTTGCGCTGTGCTGGATACAACCACGTCGACCTGGAAGCTGCCGACCGCTTCGGATTGGTGGTCGCTCGCGTCCCGCAGTACTCGCCATTCGCGGTCGCGGAACATGCGGTAGGGTTGATGCTTTCGCTGATTCGCAAAATTCACAAGGCATACAACCGCGTCCGCGAGAACAACTACGCGCTCGACGGATTGCTCGGCTTCGACATGCACTCGCGAACCGTCGGGATCATTGGAACCGGCGCGATTGGCCAGGCCGCCGCGCGGATCCTCTACGGCTTTGGCTGCCGCCTGCTGTTCGTCGATCCCACCCCCCAGGACGAATGCCGAAACCTCGGGGCATACGTTTCCTTCGATGAGCTGCTCAAGCGAAGCGACATCATCACACTCCATTGCCCACTGACGCCCAAGTCGTATCACCTGTTCGATCAGGCGGCATTCGCCAAGCTCCGTCCCGGGGCATATCTGGTCAACACCAGCCGCGGGGCACTGATCGATACCTCGGCGGCAATCCAGGCACTGAAAGGTCGTCGGCTCGGAGGACTGGCACTGGATGTCTATGAAGAGGAGGAAGGCCTGTTCTTCCAGGATCGCTCAAGCCAAATCCTCGAGGATGACCAGTTCGCCAGACTGCTGAGCTTCAACAATGTCCTGGTCACGGCCCACCAGGCGTTCTTCACTCACGAAGCGCTCGAAGCGATTGCGGCCACCACGATGCGCAATCTGACCCAGATCGAACGGGGCGAGCCGGTCGCCAATCGCATCGTCTATCGTCCCTGATCCCTCCTCGAGCCCCCCGGATCCCGCGGTCGAAGACGCCGCTCGGCGGAGATCCCGCCACTAGCGATCAGCGCACGGAAATGCATGCATATACAAGAATGCACTAACCTAGGAAAGCTGGGCATTCCACGTGAAACAAGTTGGATTGGGGCTTCCCACGACTTGAGCTACCGAAGGAACGTGGACAAAAGTGGACACGTCATGCAATCGTCATCCGGGCGATTTGGGTAGGCTCCCACCGGCGGGCGCACGTGAAGCGGGGCAAGGGAGCTGGCGGAGGGGTTTTAGACGGCGTGTGGTCCAGGCGCAAGGTCACACGGCACTCGTCTCGCGCCCGATTCTGGGTGGATGTCCAATGAGCGCCACCAAGGGCGTCAAAGTCGCCTTGGTGTTTCCGATCAGCGGTCGACGCGAGCCTCCGAGCGATTCAAGGTGCGACTCTTGCTGGGCGGTTCCGCGGCATGACAGCCAGGCTCGCGCCGATCCGTGTCGAGCAACCGGCGCGCTGCGGTGACCAAGGTCGGCGAAGCGATGTGCCGGTGCTCCGGCGGATGAAGCCGGCCCGTGCAATCGAAGTGCGGGCCGTGAAGTGGGTGCGATGCGGCTCAGCGCGACGACGGGACACCGCTCAGTCCCCACCAACCCAGGCCTGCCCGTGGGGCTCGCCAAATGCGGCTCGGATGTGGCCAAACGTGGCGGCCACCGTCCGCCATCTGATCGCACAAAACCGCTCAGAGGAAAAATGGCAAGCCCGGCGGAGCCCTGCCTGGGGAAGAGGGCCAATCCGCTGCCTGGCATAAGAGTGAAATTCACAGTTGCCAGAGCGAACAGGCGAGGCGAACAGATCGTAGGGAATCAGATCCCACACGGTCGAACATTCCCACTCGGATTGCTAAACCGCTCACCGTGCTCCGCTTCCGCGGATGCGTCGGCGATGGTGCCCAAGTCGGGGCGAAAGGATTCGAACCTTCGACCCCCTGCTCCCAAAGCAGGTGCGCTAGCCAGACTGCGCTACGCCCCGAAGTGATTGAAGATCCTAGCTGGGAAATGCCATCCCGACAATTGCACGCAGGGGCGGGCCACACCCTTGAGAAGTCCCGATCCGCGGCCGGGCGGCTACGCCACCCGGGCCGGGGCCGCCTTGAGCTGGTTCAACAGCAGGCCGCGGAGCCGCTCGAACTCCTGGTGGTTCGAAAACTGAATCACGATCCTGCCGCGACCACGTGAGTTCGATCGCAGCTCGACCTTCGTCCCCAGTGCCAGCTTGAGTTCCTGCTCCAGGGCCGCGATCTGAACGCTTTGGGTGTGGGCGCGCACGTAGCGATTGGGCTCGGCCGGTTTGGCCGGCACTTGCTTCTCGTCGATCTGTTCCGCGACCCATTGTTCGATCTGCCGGACGCTCCATTGTTCGGCGATGATGCGTCGCGCTGCAGCAACCTGCTGTTCCTCTTCTCCCAAGGGCAGCAAGGCGCGGGCATGGCCGGCGGAGATCTGGTCGCTTTGCAGTAGGTCCTGGACGCTCTTGGGGAGTTCCAGCAGGCGGATCAGATTCGAGATCGTGCTGCGGTCGATTCCCAATCGCCGTGCCAGTTCGCCTTGGTCGCAGCGGTGCTGCTCGATGTAGCGCTTGAAGGCGGCGGCCTTTTCCAGCGCTGTCAGGTCTTTCCGCTGCAGATTTTCCACGATCGCCAGCTCGGCCATCAACCGATCGTCCGCTTCGCGAACTTCGGCGCGAACGGTCGGCAGTCCTGCCTGCTGGGCCGCCCGCAAACGACGCTCCCCGCTGATCAGCTGAAAGCGTTCGCCTTGCTTGCGAACGAGCACCGGTTGCAGTTGTTGGTGGGAACGGAGACTGGCCGCCAGTGCGGCCATCTCCTCCGGTGGAAAGCTGCGGCGCGGCTGAAACGGGTTGTTGTCGATCTGCGTGACATCCAGCTCGATGAGCCGTGGCCCGCTGCTGACTGACTCCGTGGGGCCGGCCACAGCAGTGTGCGTCGCTGGTTCAGCAACTCCTTGCGCGATCGCTCCATCGCTGATCAGTTCGTCATCCAACGGCGTTCCCAGAAGTGCGGCCAGGCCCTTCCCAAGGCGGCGATCCTTAGTCACGGTTCAATACCTCCATGCACAGTTGGATGTAGGCGTAGGCTCCGCGGCTTCGCGGCGCGTATTCCAAGACGCTGCGGCCGTGACTCGGTGCCTCGGCCAAGGCGACATCGCGCGGTACCACGGTGTCGAATACGATGTCACCAAAGAACTCGCGGACTTCCTTGTCCACTTCTGCCGTCAGTTCGAGCGCCGGATCATACATGGTCAGTACGATCCCGCCAAAGGTCAGTCTTCCATCTCGCGCCCGCATCACGCGGCGGATCACATGGATCATCTGCGTCAGGCCTTCCATCGCGAAATATTCGCATTGGATTGGCATCAGCACTTCTGTGCTGGCTGTCAGTGCCGCTTCGGTCAACGTACCTAAGGATGGGGGGCAGTCGATCAGCGCGTAGTCATAGGCGTGGACGCCCGTCTCCAGGTGAAGGCGAAGTCGCTCGGCCTCTGTCCCTTCCGATTTGGCCAGCTGGTCCACATCCCGAAAACTGCGACTGCCGGGCAGCAGATCGAGTCCTTCCAGAGATGTCCGAACGATGCTCTCGCGAAGCGCCGACGCCTGCACCAGCGGATGCCGCGGTGCCGCGAAGCATCCGACGGCGCTCGTCGCATTGCACTGCGGATCCATGTCGATCAGCAACGTCCGCAGGCCCGCCCGCGCCAGCCCGGCAGACAACGAGACGGCCGTCGTGGTTTTGCCCACGCCGCCTTTCTGATTCGCCACGCATAACACCCGCGCCATGGGGCCGATCATAGAGATCCGATGCCCGGCGGACGAACACCAGTTTGTTCCCCGGCACGCTCCGCGTGACTCCCTCGCTGGATCGCACTCCCCACCCAAACTCAGCGGGCTATTTGCAATCAATCGGGACTTTGTCGAGCGCCCAGAACAATCCGATCGAACCACGCCGGCTCAAGCTTCCGGTGGCTCCGATGGGGAGACCCTGGCGACGCGTGCGAAGCGACGATCCATTTTCGAGAGGAACGGCCCAGATGGGATGGCTTCCATGCTCCTGGAGAGGGGGTGGTGCGGGCTACTTTTCGAGGCTGTGCAGGACCAAACCGCTGAGGAGCTTTGGATAGAAGTAGGTGCTCTTCGCGGGCATCCGTTCCAGATGCCGGCTGATCTGTTCGACGTGGCTCACCGTCGCGGGCATCACCAGGGCAGCCAGTTGGAACCGCTCGCCATGGGGACCCCCATCGGTCAGGCCCTTTGTGACTTCATCCACCAAGTGTACATATGTAGGCTTCGGGAGATTTTTCAGCCCCAATAAGTCCTCGATCACGAGGCGATGGAGCAAGCTGACCCCCAACCCTTGCCATTCTTCACTGTGCTCCCTGGCGATCTGGGCCATCCGTTGTGCCGCCTCGGGAAGGGCGCGGCAAAGCGTCCACTGTTGGTCACGGGCGGTGTACAGCCCAAGCGTCCCTTGATCACCGAGCGTTTCCATTTGGCTCCAAACCTGCGCCGCTTCAGCGGGGCCCGAGCCAGTCGAGGTGCACTGGAAGCATGCGGCCAAGCGTCCGCGAAGATCGTCCGCAGACAATTCGGGCGCGCCGCTCAGCAGGCGGTGCGTGGGCAGCACGATCATCCCCGGGTCGGCCATGCTGACGAACATGCACATCACATAGTTCGCCGCATGCTGGGGAGGCAGTGGTTCCCCACCGCGCTCGGCAATCAGCTCGTTCTGATAATTGCAGGCAGTTTCGTACCGATGGTGCCCGTCGGCGATGAACAGGGGGCGCCCGGCGAGCACCCGCTGGACCGCTGCGATCGTTTGCGAGTCGGTCACGGGCCACATCGTGTGTTCGACCCCGAGGTGATCGATCGCCTGCCAACCAGGCTGTTGCGCCACGATCTTCTCAAGCAGCTCTTGGGCTTCATTCGTGGGATCGGGATAAAGCCCGAAGATCTGGCTGATGTTGGTGCGGCATGCCCGGGTTAGCTTGAGCCGGTCTTCTTTCGCTTTGGCGAGCGTCTCTTCGTGCGGGTAGACGGAACCCTTGCCGAGCGGTTCGAGCTTCAGCCGCCCCATGAACCCGCGCCGCAGATAACGTTGGCCCGCGTAATCGAACGATTGGTGGTAGACATAGAGGGCTGGCTGAGCGTCGGCCTGCATCACGCCGTCTTGCACCCATTCGCGGAGCGTCCGAGCGGCTCGCGCGTACTTGTCATCCGCCTTGCCACCCGCTTCATCCCGCGTCAGTTCCAGGCGAATGATGTTGTGGGGATGTTTCGCGTAGAGGGCGTCCTGCAGACCAGTGTCGATCACGTCGTACGGGGGTGCGATCACATCGGAAAGTGATCCGATCCGGCCGAGGTCGTATCGGATGCCGCGGAAAGCCTCAATCGTGGGCATGGCAGAGTACTCGTCAGGGAACAGCGTTGTCGGCCGATCGTTGCGGCGGGTTGTAGCGCAAGAAAGACGGCCGGTCGAGGGGGGGCTCGACCGGCCGTCCTGGATCCTTCAGGGGGAGCTTTTTCCGCCGATTAGTAGCGGTAGTATTCGGGCTTGTAGGGCCCGTCGACTGGGACTCCGATGTAATCGGCCTGGGCCGCGGTCAGCTTCGTCAGCTTGACACCCAGCTGGTCCAAGTGCAGCCTTGCGACTTCCTCATCGAGCTTTTTCGGAAGCGTGTAGACCCCGACTTCCATCTGCTCGCCATTGCGCCACAGCTCCAGCTGAGCCAAAACCTGGTTCGTGAACGAGGTGCTCATCACGAATGAGGGGTGTCCCGTGGCACACCCCAGGTTGACCAGGCGACCTTCGGCCAGCAGCAGCACACTGTGGCCGTCAGCAAACGTGAACCGGTCGACTGAGCCCAACTCGGCCGGCTTGATGTTCAGCTTCTTCACGCGGCCGGCGGTTACCTCGCGCTCCAACCAGGCGACGTCGATCTCCAGATCGAAGTGGCCGATGTTGCAGACGATCGCATCGTTCTTCATCCGCGCCAGATGTTCCCCGCGAATCACGTCGCGGTTTCCCGTTGCGGTGACAAACAGGTTGCCCAGCGGAGCGGCTTCTTCCATCGTGGTCACTTGGAAGCCTTCCATGACGGCTTGCAGCGCATTGATCGGATCGATCTCCGTCACGATCACGCGGCAGCCGTACCGCTGCAAAGAATGGGCGCAACCCTTGCCCACATCCCCGTAGCCGCAGACGACGGCCACCTTGCCGGCCAACATCACGTCCGTTGCTCGCTTGATGCCGTCGGCCAGCGATTCACGGCAGCCGTAAAGGTTGTCGAACTTGCTCTTGGTCACCGCGTCGTTCACGTTGAACGCGGGCAGCTTCAACTCACCCCGCTGGTGCATCTGATAGAGGCGATGGACCCCCGTGGTTGTCTCTTCGCTCAAGCCGCGGATTCCGCTGAGCAGTTCGGGGTACTTCTGATGGACCATTGCGGTCAAGTCACCGCCATCGTCCAGGATCATGTTCAGCGGCTGACCATCCGGGAAGAACAGCGTCTGTTCGATGCACCAATCGAATTCTTCGTTGGTCATGCCCTTCCAGGCGTACACGGGAATGTTCTTGGCGGCCAGCGCGGCAGCTGCATGGTCCTGGGTGCTGAATATATTGCAGCTCGACCAGGTCACTTCGGCACCCAACTCGATCAGCGTCTCGATCAGGACGGCCGTCTGAATCGTCATGTGGAGGCAGCCAGCGATCCGTGCACCCGTCAGTGGCTTGCTCACGGCATATTCGCGGCGTAGAGCCATCAGCCCCGGCATCTCGTTCTCGGCGAGCATGATCTCATGGCGCCCCCAAGACGCGAGGCTGAGGTCCTTGACCTTGTAGGGCAACTTGGTGGCGATGGCGTGCGACACGACCTATACCTGTCAGCAAAAGGAACGGGATGGAATCCTGGGGCAGCACAGCCCCGCGATTGCGAATCACCAAGCTGCGCAGGCTCGCCCGGGCTGCAATCGGAACTAAGACCACGGAGGGGGGACCGCAGATCCTCCCATATCCTAACCGCGTATCAAGAAAGCTGAACCCCCTGCGAGGCAAAGGCCTGCCGCGCGGCTGCGACGAACTGTCGGATTTTCTCGGGAGATTTCGTCCCGTCTGCGCCTTCCACACCGCTTGCCACATCGACCCCCGCCGGATGCGCTCGTTGGATCGCCTCCGCCACGTTGTCGGGCCTCAAACCTCCCGCCAAGATCCAAGGGTGCTGTATGGACCCACGCAGCTTTTCCCATGGCAGAGTCTGCCCCGTTCCTCCATATGCCTGAGGAGCGTTTGCGGGCGGCACCGCATCCAGCAGGATCGTGCAACCGGCAGCATGCCATTCGTCGGCCAATGATTTGGCACGTTGAGCAATCGCCTCGTCGGTCGCGTCCAAACGCAGTGCCCGGATCACATGCCAACGTTTGCCTTGGATCGGCGGCGCGAATGTGGCCAGCGATTCGTCGCCATGCAATTGAATCGCATGGCACCCAACCGCTTCACAGACTGCGGTCACGGCTTCCGGTGGATCGTTCACGAAGACCCCCACCGTGAAAGCTCGATCGGCAACCATCCGACAACACGCCGCCGCAGTTTCCTGGGGCACAAACCGTCGACTGCCGCGGTAGAAATTGAATCCGATCGCATCGGCCCCAGATGCCAGCGCATGCTCCGTCTCGGCGACCGATTTCAAGCCGCAGATCTTGATTCGAAAGCGAGTGTGCATCATTTCGGGCCAACCGAAAGGTTTCGGACCAACCGAAAGGCAGTGAAATTCGTGCGCGGAGCGCTCGAGCCGCGCAGCCGCTCGAAATTCCTCTGCGAACGTCCTGTCGCAACACCATCGTCCCCAGAATCCAGGGCCGGGCAAGGCTCCGCATCGCTCGCGCTGCGCTGGAGCCCCCAGGACGAACTGCGATCAAGGTGGAATTTTTTCTCAAGCCAAGCGAACTTCAGTCCGCCGGGCCGGATAGCCGATCCAACCCAACAGACCGGACCGGCAGCGTGATCCGTTTCCTGAAACTCATGCCTTTTTCTCAAGCCCCCCACAGCCGCATGCACCACGCAGCTACTGAACCGGGGATGGGAGAAACGTCCGGGGCGCATTCATCCACCGCGTGTCTTGTTGGCTTTGCCGCTTTCCTGCTGATCCTCCAGGCTTCGCCGCGGCCTCCGATCGAGTATCTGGTCCTCGAGTTCTCGGGGGATGCAGTTTCACAACGCTGGAGCGATTCGCCGCCGGATGCTTGGCATCTCCAGCAAGCGGCGCGCCAGGCTCAGTTGCGGGCGGCCGGGCGTTGGTGGTGGCAAGCCGAGGCCGCACGTCACTACCAAAAGCTCGAACTTACGGATGCTCCTGCCACGGCCCCGTCGACCTTGCAGTGGGCCTCCCATCGCTCGAGTACGGCAACGGACACGCCGCCGCTCGCCAGCACGTGGTCCAAAGCGTATCGCGAAGCCCGGGAGCAGTTCTCAAACGCGATGGCCCAAAAGCGATCGTCGATGCCTCGAACCAAAGTCGTGGCGACGCGATGGGCTCCGCCAGGGCGCCGTTGGCTGCTGCTTGCTCCGACCTTCGGCATCCTCACGGGCTCGGCTTACTACTTCGGTCTCACTCGTCAGGCAAGCCTGTCCCTCAAGCAGTCCGCGGTTCGAAACAGCCTTCCCGATGAACAGATTGTCGAGGACGATTCGAGCATCACGGTGACCGTGGACGTGCCTGGCGGCTGGTTTGCCCCCACCGTGGCTGCGCGACTTGCGAAATGGAGTGCCCTGCTGGCAGGCGTGGTTGTTGCCCAGACCACAGTCGGTCTGGCGTTTCGCTGCGGGACGGATGGGGGCGCCTGGAGGCAGGTGTTCACTGCTCCGTTCTCCGCGATCGCCGCCCTCTGGGGGTGACTCGGACTCTGGGTTCTTCCCGCCCGCGTCCCACGACGTCCCTCTCGCTACTGCGTATTGCGTAGTAGTCCTTGACGTCTTCCTTCGGGACAGTCGGTTGGGCTCGTACAAGCTGGAACGATCGTTCCGATTGCAGCGACCGGGCAATCTCAACCGATAGACGAGGATTAAAGGCGATCGCGCAGGACTTGAAATCAACGCCTCGAGGGGCTTCGCATGGTCTTCAATCCGCTCTGTTCACCCGACCGGCCATTCGTTGCAACGATCCGGCCCGAACGGTACTTCCCCAGTGCGTCCGCCGAGCGAGTCCGTGAGCGGCTGCAACGGCTGGTCGACCGCGCCGAAGGGATTGGCGTGTTGATTGGCGACTGCGGGACGGGAAAGACGCTGCTGTGCCGCCGGCTGGCTGTGGACGCCGTGGGGCGGTACGACGTCGTGTTGCTGGCGGAGACGCGAATCCGCAACCGCGCCGACCTGCTCCGGCACATTCTTGCGTCGCTCCACCTTCCGTATGCCGGACGCAGTGAGGCCGTACTTCGTCAAAACTTGCTCGACTACTTGATCCCGACGCCGGATCGCGCCGAGGGGCTCTTGCTCATCGCCGACGAAGGTGAATCGTTGTCGCGGGGCGCACTCGATGAGTTGCGGATCCTCTCAGGGGTCGTTCGTGATCGGCAGCCGCGTGTCCGCGTCATCCTGGCCGGGAACCTGCGGCTGGATGAAACGCTCAGTGAGCCAAGGATGGCGCCGTTGGCTCATCGGATTGCCGCGCGCTGCTACTTGCAGCCGATCATGCGCAGCGAAGTGAAGGCGTATGTCGAACATCAGCTGCGTGTCGCACGCTGGCCCGCTGATTCGATCGAGCTCTCGGCGATCGAGGCTGTGGCGCGGATTTCAGATGGCAATCCGCGTCTGATCAATCAGTTGTTCGATCATGCGTTTGCACTGGCGGCAGACCGTGGCGTGCGAACGCTCACGGGTGCCTTGATCAACGAGGCTCAAGCAGAGCTTGAGCCGCTGTCGCTCACGATCCGAAACGGCGATACCCAGCCGGTTGAGGGTTCTTTGAGCAGCATCGAGTTCGGCGAGCTTGCACCGATTGAGTCTCCCATCGAAGCGTCGACCAGCGAGTCGATCGCGGCAACTGAACCGCCGTCGCCTCGCGAAGAGGAGGCGAACGACAAGTGCTGGGGTGCACGCGAACCAAAGCATTCGCGCTCGGCCCAGGACACAGACCACGCGCAGCGGATGCCGTTGATTTCGAAGAGCCCCGCGATTCAGCCAGCCGAGCGAATTGCGGTGGAGGGCAAGCTTACGCAGACGCCGCTGCCCGAGTTGCCTCAGGTGGCCGATCCATTTGGCAGGGCATTTGTCGAGGAGATCATTCTGCCGCCCACGCCGCTGCATCTGCGTGTCGCCGACGAACAACTCACCGCAATCAAGTCACAGCAAATCACTTCAGAGTCGCCGAAAGAACCCGTCGCTGTCAGCACCAAACCGATTCGCACATTTCATTTGGCCAGTGATGGTCCGACGAATCACGTGAACTTCTCCGAGTTGCCCGAGTCGGGACCGGCAAGTTCTTGGTTCGAGTTAGGCGACGATGGGGACCTGCTGGTGATCGAGGAAGATCTGATCGAATGGCAATATGAAGAAGTCGAAGCGAGCGGATTGACGCTGCGTCCAAGCCGCTAGTTTGTTGAAGCGGCGAGGTCGAGTGAACGGCTCCCTCGCCAAGCGCTGCGGGCGGGCCTCAACCTGGAGAGTTCCCATGGAACTGAATCGTTTTCTGCAACTGGTGCGGGGCGACCATCCGGGGGGCCGCCTCGTGGTGATGGCCGTTGCGCCGCCCGAGCGTCCCAGCGGCGTTCTGGTGCGAAAGTTGATGCGGGCGCTCGGGGAGTTCGGCGACCAACCCGCTTTGCTGTTTGCCGATCGAGGACCTTGGTTTGGGGACGCGTGGTTCGGATTACGCGCCGGTCAGCGGCATGCGTTTGCGTTTCGACGGGCCGCCAAGTTGGAAGCGATTGAGGAACAGGCGGAACGGCTCCGCCGTGCAGGCCGGATGGTGGTGGTTGCCAGTCGAGCTTCCGAAGTCGACTTGCTCGATTCACTTCGTCGTCGTGCCGACCTGATAGTCTGGCTGACAACTCCTGCGACGCCTGAAACACAAGCCGTGCGTCGCAACTCACCGGCGGACCTGAACGCACAACTGCGAGCGGCTTAGCGTTCTTCAGGTTGGATTGATCAATAGCGGCCGAGTAGTTCGAGGCAGATCCTCGCTATCGGGCCGGCTGCGATGCCTTCTTCGCTGATCACTCGAGTTGCACCGACAGCGGTCATCTCTTTGGCGCTCGCCTCAAATCGACAGCGAACCAGCACCATCGCGCGGGGGTTGAGGCTGCGAACCGCCCGCGTGGTTTCCATGGCACCGTTGTCACTCGGGACACAGATCACGATCAGGCGCGCCTCCGCCACGCCAGCGCGGAGCAGGACCTGGGGGTCGCGGCCATCGCCGGCAAATGTCGAGAATCCTGCTTGAGCGAACGGCTGCAAATTGACCGGGCTCACGTCGATCAGTCGCACGTCGACGGCAGCCGTTTCGAGCTGTGAAGAGACATGCCGACCGATCGGGCCGATTCCGATGACTACGGCGACGGGAGTCGCCGGTTCGAGTTCGGCGGAATGATCGCCAAAGTCAATGGCAGGCTCAGTCTCGCTCGGCATATCGGCTGACCGCATGAAACGCAGTCCGACGCGGAGCAGTTGAGGAGTTGCGATCAAGGTCCCGATGGCGATGAACAGCCATCGATTGAATACGGCTTCCGTCGCAAGGCCGGCCGCCATCATCGCGCGCAGCAAGACAAAGGAAAACTCACCCAACTGGGCCAAGCCCAATCCCATGCCAATCGCCGGGCGCAGGGCGAGGCCGGTGACATGCAATGCAATGGTCGCCGCAGACCACTTCAAAAGGACCACACCCGCCAGACACAGTGTCAGTCGGATGGGATCCTCCAAAAAGACTCCCGGTCGCAACAGCGTGCCGAGTGTCACAAAGAAGATCGCCGCGAAGGACTCGCGAAATGGCAGCAATATGCTGTCGATCTGATGACTGAATCGCTGGTCCGTCAGTGCCAGGCCGGCGGCCAGTGCGCCGATCGCCACCGGAAGACCCAGGACGTGCGCGAGCCGACACATCACTCCCAGCAGGCACAGCGCGAACAGGACCAGTAGTTCGACGCTTCGCAGCCGCATCAGGCTCGGCGCGACCAGCCACGAGATGGCTCGTTGGAGTGCCCAAACACCTCCAATGAACAGGGCCGACTTGATCGCTAGGGCCGGCAGGGTCAGGAGCGGCCAAGCGGGTGCCTGATCTGCCGCCGGCGCTTGATTTGCCAGCAGCGGGATCAGGAGCAGCAGCGGGATCAGCGAGACATCCTGAAACAGCAAAATGCCAATGGCACGGCGTCCCGCCTCACCGGCTGTCTGACCGTTCTCAGCCAAGGAACGGTACACGAGCACCGTGGAACTCAGGGTGGTCGCGATTGCAAGCAGCCAGGCGCCCGCCCAATCCATTCCGAACCATCGCGCGAGCAAAGCGATCGGCACGGCCACACAGGCCATCTGGATCGGTCCGCCGACGAACAACAAACGTCCCAGCCGGCGGAGGTCAGCAAACGTGAACTCCAACCCCACCGAGAACAGCAGCAGCAACGCCCCGCATTCCGACAGCAGGGCAAGTTCACCTTGATCGCTGGGCAACAGTTGGAAGCCGCCCTCGCCGATCAGGGCGCCGACCAGCATGTAGCCAACCAGTAACGAGATCCCAGCCGCTTTGCAGAGGCTGCCGGCCAGCAAGCCGGCGCCCAGGACGACCAGCAGGTAAACGACCAGCGTTTCGCTCGCGGCACCATGCATCGAGGAGTCAGTTTTCGCGGAGGAGCGGAGACACGAACGCGACCCACGGGAACCGAAGGTCCGGCCCCTGAACCAGTTAGGATCCGTGGCGAACTATAGAGCCGCGATCGCGCCGAGGGCACTCCTGACCCCCATCAGATTTCGTCGCCGCCCGAGTGTCCCGTACCCTGGAGAGGCAAAAATGGTGTGAGAAAACCACTCCAAGCGGCCTTTCCAAGCGCATCGTGGCACTAGAATGGAGAGCTCTCGAGAGGCAATAGGTATTCGTGCTCGTTTGACTCTTCGACTCCTGAACCGTCAGCCCGAACTCTCGACGGGACGGAGAGGGACAGCACCGCACGGTCATTGATTCGACCGGCGCGCGTTGAGGGCAAGTAGTTCCGCACACTCGTTGATCCACCTTTTGAGCATGGTGCGTCCGGCGGTCAGGTAGCCAACCCGAAGCACGTGTTGGCTTCCCAGATACGGCAGTTGAATCTCGAATCTTCACCAACCCACTGCGTGAGTCATGTCAATGCTGAGAAAGTTCGCTTGGTGTGCTTTGTTTGGAAGCGCTGTTGGCCTGTTCTCTTCAGCCGTCGGCCGGGCACAGGAAGCAACTGGTCAAACTGCGACGGCGCCCGCGGCAGAGGATCCCGTGACCGTGGCGGTCCAGGATTACCTTCGCAAGTACGCGGACGCCTTCAATAATCAGGATTCGGCGGCGCTGGCCGCGATGTGGGCGGAGGACGGCGTTCACATCGATCGGGAAACCGGACAACGGACGGAAGGTCGTGCGAACATCAAGGCGGATTTCGATGCCGCGTTCGCAGATCGCAAGGACGCTCGAATGAGCATTGAACTGATCCGTGCAAGAAAGATCAGTGACTCGATCGTTGTGCTCGAAGGCAAGGCCGGATTGATGGTGCCGGAGGCCGATCCTGAACAGACCGTATTCACGGCGATCGCAACGAAACGAGGGGATAGTTGGCTCTTGGCAAGCGTGGATGAATCGGCCGTCCCCGCGCCGGAATCGGGCGCCGATGCCCTCGACGAACTGGACTGGCTGGTCGGTGAATGGGTCGAAGTACAGGATGACACGACGGTTGATTCGATCGTGACTTGGACGGGCAGCGGGAATTACCTGCTCTGGGCATTCGTCGTCACGCAAGGTGATGAGGAAGTTCGTCGCGGAACCCACGTGATCGGTTGGGATCCGCGGCTGAGGAAGATTCGCTCTTGGTGCTTCGAGAGCGATGGTTCGTTCAGCGAATCTACCTGGGCCAATAATGGAGATCGGTGGATTTCGGAAACGGTGCAGACGCTTGCAGACGGTGGCGTGTCCACTGGCAACTTCATCCTGCAGCGTGTGGATGAAGATACGATCTCGCTGCAGTTGGTCGGTCAGGAACTCGACGGTGTCCCGCTGCCCTCCCGTCCGGCCGTCAGCATGGTCCGCGTTGCCTGGGAAGAGGAAGTCGAGCTTGAGGCCGCCGCACCGGCGGACGCTGCATCGATCCCAGTCACACCAACAGTTCCGGCGGCCTCCCGTTAGAACGCCTCGCCACAATTACAGAACCATCGAAAACAAACTCCGCCGAACAGTCCGGCTACGGGCCTTCAGCGGCGATGCGAAGAGGAAAAGAAATGTTGAAACGTTGGACCATTTTGGTTTGGATGCTTGCCGTCGCCACAATGATTGCCGAGCCGGCTTTGGCGCGAGGCATGAAAGGGCACTCGGGAGGCAAGGGCGGCGGCGACGGACGGCCCAGCATGCAGGGTCCCCGCGGCGGCGGCGGCGACGGACCGAAAGCACGTCCCAGCCCGCGACCCCAGGGTCGTCCTGGCGGTGGCTTGAGCATGGGCAGAGGTCCCGGTGGGGGCGGGATGAAGCTCCAGGCACGGCCCTCACCGCGTCCCGGGGACGGTAAGTTCTCACGGCCCGGCGGAAACTCCGCACGTCCGAGCGGACGGCCCGGAGGTGATCTGTCAGCAGGCGGGATGAAACCCAAGCCGCGCCCTACACTTGGTGGGTTCGATCGTCCGGGAAGCGGAGGATTTCCGAACAATCGGCCTCGCCCCGACGGTGGACTTTCCAGTCGTCCGAACCCGCGTCCCCCAGGGGGGCCTTCACTCGGAGGGAGCCGACCGGATTTCGGCCGGCCCTCGAAGGGTCCTGATTTGGGAAATCGGCCGCCAAGACCGGGAAATCGCCCGGGTTTTGGTGGGGCTGAGGGCCCTGGGGGAATCGCCCGGCCCACGCCAGGAAAACGTCCCGGGGATCGTCCAGGGACTCGTCCGGGCGGTCGGCCTAGCCCGGGGGATCTCGGAGGATTTCTTGGAATCGACCGACCGAATCGTCCCGGGACGTTGCCCGGCAATATCGGGGGCGACCCTCCCGGGCGTCCTGGCGGTGGCGATCGCCCCGGACGGCCGGAATTCCCCGGACTAGGCGGTGGAGATCGCCCTGGCCGGCCCGGCGGTGGAGCCCGCCCCGGGCGCCCGGACTTCCCCGGGCTTGGTGGCGGCGATCGACCGGGTCGCCCCGGCGGTGGAGATCGACCCAATCTTCCCGGCGATGGCAACCGTCCCGGCCGTCCTGGTGACGGTGTTCGACCAGGTCGCCCCGGCGGTGGAGATCGACCCAATCTTCCCGGCGATGGCAACCGTCCCGGCCGTCCCGGTGACGGTGATCGACCAGGTCGCCCCGGCGGTGGAGATCGACCCAACCGCCCGGGAGGTGGGAATCGCCCCGAGCGTCCCGGCAATGGCAACCGTCCCAACCGACCCGGAGATGGGGATGGCTGGTGGAACAACCGGCCGGGGCGTCCCGATCGGCCCAATCGGCCCGGCGACTGGGAATGGGGAAACAACAACATCCACAACCGGCCGTCGTGGATTGATAACAGCTTCAACAACAACAACTTCGTCAATATCAACAATCGGTGGAACAACGCCATCACGAATGTGGGGGTTGGTCCGGCATACTGGAACAACCGACCCAATCGTTGGGGTTACTGGAACGGCTGGGCGAATGGTGTCCGTGATAGTTGGTATCTCAATCGCAACCACTGCGATTGGTTCGGGCCGAACTGGTGGTATAGCCATGCGCATCCGATCGGCGGCTGGCACTATTCGAACGCGTTCTATTCAACGCCCTGGTCCTACTGGTGGACCGTGCCGGCATGGGGCTCGTTGACCAACTTCTTCTCCTGGTCTACCCCTACGACGGTGGTTCAGCCAGTTCCGTATGACTATGGCACGGGAGGGAATGTCTACTACGAAGACAATTCCGTGGTCATCAACGGTCAGCCGGTCTGCACGGCGGAGGAATTCGCCCAATCGGCGGCTCTGCTGGCAACTGTCGATCCGCCTGCTGACCCACAACAGGCGAGCGACTCAGAGTGGATGCCGCTAGGGACTTTCGCGTTGTCGACGGGCACGGAGGACACAAATCCAGCGCGTGTCGTGCAGTTGGCGGTGAATCGCGATGGGATTGTCAGCGGAACGCTGTTCAACTCCACTTCCGACTCAGCGCAGACCCTACTCGGACGCGTGGACAAGCTGACTCAGCGGGTTGCCGTTCGAATCGGCAACCGCGATGACGTGGTGCTGGAGACTGGGCTGTTCAATCTGACCGAAGAAACGGCGCCCGCGCTCGTTCATTTCGGCACGGATCAGACAGAGAAGTACCTGCTCGTGCGGCTCGAGCAACCGCTCGATGACGATCCATCCCTCGGGCAGTAACGTTGTTCCTGGCCTGATCATTCCCCGGAAACGATCATTGGGGACATTACGTCGGACGATCCACAGCCGACCGGTCGCTTCGCTCGGCCGGTCGGCTGTTTTCGTTTCATTTCCAATGAGGGGCCCATCACCTGCAGTCCCTGAGCCAACGGTGTGCGGAACCTGATTGCAGGCGGCGGATTCTTCGGTGCGGTTGCCACAAAGCATCGAGGCGAAGGCAGAACAAGCTGGGGACTCTACTGTGGGAGTTGCCTCCGAAGCATGGCTCAACGTCTCTCAGGCCCTCAATGTCGGCAGCACCGGGAAAATCAGCCGGCACGGTCCTGTTTCCTTACGCGACAAGGATTGCCTCGAGAACCCCGTCAGAGCGCGTGAGCTAGACTCACTCGAGCCGCATTCCGCGGTTCGGCGTATTAGCGACCGAGAGAGCCCCTGGCATGAGGCCGGATCTGTATCGACGACATGTCCGGCCTTGGGCGGGACATCATTCGAGACGGTGGGCCGCGAGCAGGGGATGGCCACTCGCGTTGGTGATCTTCGTCTTGCATCAATGCGCTGGCTGTTGCAACCATCACGCCGTGGTTTGGAGCAACAAGCTGCCAGACCCGCCCGCTTATGAGCGGCTCCAGTGGCAGACGCCTCGATGCGCGTTCAAACCGACTCCTCCGCCTCCGCGCTGTTCCGAATCGCAGGCAGGGATCGCGGATTACGCAACGGCGCGCGAACTGGAACGAAGTCAATCCAGCCAAAGCGCCGCCCACTTTCTTACGGCAGCGAAAGCGGCGTACGAAGTAGCAATTTCCACGCCGCCTCACGCGCCTGTTGCGGAAGATTCGCTGTCCCTCTATCACGCAGCCTTGGCCCGCTATTTGTCAGTCGCCACCGGTTACAACCTGCTGCCGCAGATCGGATCACAGGGTCTGTGCCTGACGGGTGGTGACTCCACGCCGCAGGTCGACTGGCAAGGGTTTTCTCCGTCAAGCCAGCCAATCCTTTCGCTGGTGGTGGTGGGGGATTACTCGGCGACTGCGCTGAAACGCCGCTATCGTGCGTGCGGACTGGGCGTTCCCGTGGTGATTCATCAGCGGCTTGCACAGGCTCCAACAGGGCAGCCGCAATCCGTGTGGCGCGCCGCCACTGTGATCCTCGCGCCCACCGATGCTTGCCCAAGCCCACGGTCCGACGCATCGGCGAGCGAATCTGTCATCAGCTCAGAAGGAGCAGGTGACATGGCGACGCATGGCGGAGGCTGGAAGCTCACGTTCTACAATCCGATCCGCTATCGCACGGTCGAGTTGGCCGGTTGCACCCATCCGCTGGCCAGCGACCTGACGGCGGCCTGGGGCCGCGGGCTCGCCACTTCGGATCCTCCGCGCCTGATTGGATTCCTTGATCCCAACTCAGGGGTGGATACCGGTCGGCTTGAGTTCACGGAGCCCTACGAACCCGGACGCATCCCCGTGGTCTTCGTCCACGGTTTGGCATCCAACGCCCAAACATGGATCGCCATGCTGAACGACTTGCAGGCCGACGACCAGTTGATGCGCCGTTACCAATTCTGGACGTACAGTTACCCCACCGGACGCGCTTTCTTGGCGAGTGCCGCAGACCTTCGACAGAAGCTGACAGAAACCGTGCAGGCTTTGGAAGCCGAGTCGGGTTCTGACCCTGCTCTCCATCAGATGGTCCTTGTCGGTCACAGCATGGGCGGGTTGCTGACGCGCTTGCTTGTCAGCCCAAGCGGTAATCAACTCTGGCAGTCGGCTGCCTGCGTGCCGCTCGAGCAGTTACGATTGGAACCCGAGACGCGGAACGTCCTCCAGCAGACATTCTTCTTTGAACCATTGCCTTTTGTCAAACGAGCCGTATTCATTGCAACACCCCATCGTGGCTCGTCGCTGGCTCAATGCGGGGTTGGCCGGCTGGCCAGCTGGCTGGTGGACCTCGGGCCTGGCGCCGATACTCGTCGTGAAGAGGTCGTGGAATGGAATTCCGGGAAGATCAAGCCTTGGCTGCAAAAGAAGATACCGACCAGCGTTGATCTGCTTGAACCGACTCATCCATTGCTGCAGGCCATCGACCAGCTGCCTTTGTCGAATTGTGTGTCGGCTCACTCGATCATCGGCGATGGTTGTTGCACGCGGTTCGTGGGTCATCCGAGCGATGGCGTTGTGCCCGTCTCCAGCGCCCGCCTCACAGGCGTTGCATCTGAGTTGTATGTCGACGAGCGACATCAAAATGTTCAGCGGAGCTTTGCCGCCTCTCAAGAAGTGCGGCGGATCCTTTGCGAGCATGTCGCC
>Ga0114939_10000800_pt1 | contig 25937 bp, 16 predicted proteins | sample AshMeaCrysSpring_FD_87196 | JGI IMG/M metagenome (GOLD analysis project Ga0114939, IMG submission 87196) | Groundwater microbial communities from Big Spring, Nevada to study Microbial Dark Matter (Phase II) - Ash Meadows Crystal Spring | ecosystem: Environmental > Aquatic > Deep subsurface >...
AGACTTTGCAACTATTCGTAGTTACATCGCCACTATGCAAAAGCATGGTGTCTCTATCATTCATGCTATTCATGAGGCTGTAAACGGGTCACCAAGGTTGCTGTCGGCCTGAATAGTTACAAATATTTAATTCTTTTCATGGAAAACTTGTTTCAAAAATGAATCAATGGCCAATAGCGTAGGCTGAAACCAGGGCCGGAATAAAGGAAAATTGTGTGGAGCCTCGGGAAAATCAACCACTTGCCAATAAGTGCCGTGCTGCTTCATCTTTTCGATATAGTCTTTTTGGCCCGCCTGCATGCGTGCTACGCTGCTGTTGATAAACAAAACAGGTGGGGCGCTTTTGCCGGCATGTGTTAGCGGCGAGCCTTCTATCCACAACGCCGGGTTTTGCTCTTTGCTATAGCCAAACCAGTATGTAGCTGCCGAAGTGCGCTTACTATCGTCGCCTTCGCCGCTTTCGGGGTGGATGAATGCCAGGATGCCATCCATATCCAATACAGCATTTACCCAACTGCCGGCGGATTGACGACAGGCGCTACTATCGAACGCATGCATGCCGTTGGTAGCGCCCAAAAATGCTGCCAATTCACCACCGGCCGAATGTCCTGCTACCGCAATGGCATTTGTATCCACCTGCCAACGTTTTGCATTGGCCCGCACCCAACTTACGGCTGCCTTCAGGTCGTGCACGGCAGCCGGGTACAGGGCATGCGTGCTGAGCCGGTACTGTGGCGTAAAGCACACATAGCCCATCAAAGCCAGCCTTTGCGCCAGCGGATGATGCAACGATGGACTGCCGCTGCGCCATCCGCCACCATGTACTAGTATCACCGCAATACGCTTATTCAAAGATTTGTGGCGTGGCGAAAAAACATCCATCGTCAAGCCTACACCGTTCACCTGGCAATAGGTAACCTGTCGCTGTTTTATGTTGTGGCTCACCGTATCGGTTACAACAACTATTGCGGGAAACGACTTGAGTGTGCTGCGGTAGGCGCTTTGCAATGAGTATGATGTATCGGACACACCGGTAATGCCGGTGGTGGATGGCGCCTGCCCATACACCATGCCGCTAACCAATAGTACTATGCACCACCAGCCTTGCTTCACTGTAGTCATTTACTTTTTGGCGGGTGAAACAATGTGAGTAGCCAGTTCAGGCTCTGCAACACGCAGTTCCCTCAGCACCATTTGGGCTATCATCCTGGCACCCCATTCGCTAAAGTGTGTATTATCTTCTTTGCCCTGCGGATAGTTAGGATGCTCACCGGGTTGAAGATGCAGAAAAAGCAATTTGCTCTGCTCTACACCCAGTTGGCTATAAATGGCCTGACTCAGTTTATCGGCATCAATAAAGCTTACCTTTTCTTCGACTGCCACTTTGCGTACCAGGTTACTATATTGTGCATGGGTGTCTTCCAGATTGCCTGCTGTATCAAATTTACGCCGTGCCACAGGTGTAAGCAATATCGGTGTCATGTGTTTGCTGCGTGCTTCGGCAATATAGCGTTTCAGGTTGGCCGTAAATTCTTCGGGCGTGGTGTAGGTATTTACTTTAGTTGGCACTTCATCGTTGTGGCCAAACTGAATAAAGACATAATCGCCGGCCTGGCCCTGGCCGAGTATCTGTTGCCACAATCCTTCGCTGATAAAGGTTTTGGTACTGCGTCCATTCTTAGCCAGGTTAATTACTTGCACGGTACTGTCCCAGAAATAGACAAAAGGCATACCCCAGCCTGTTTCGGGGTATGCCTTAGTTTCCTTTATACTCATAGTACTATCGCCGGCCATGAAAATGTACAGCCTGCGCTGATTGGTATCCAAAAGCAGCATGCTGACAAACAAGATACAAGCAAGAACATGATTCATAGAGTCAACATACTTGATCTGGCGGGGTTGCAAACAGGACGCTTAGTTACTCAACAATAACACGCCTTGCCTGGTGGAAGCCTGTGCCGGAAACGGTAACGGTGTACAGTCCTTTGCCGATGCTTTGAGGCAGTTCGAGTGTGGAAGATACAACAGTACCCTGCACACTTACCATGCGGCTTGCTACCATACTGCCATCGGCCGCATTTACGGCTATGCGGTACGAACCTGCCTTCAGCCCCGTCAATTGCATTTCGAGGCGCTTGCCCCTTACCGGGTTGATGAGGTTGATAACAACTGTGGCCGAACCGCTTACCTGGATGCGGGCAATGTTGCCGAGTTGGCTTTTGCCGTCTTTATCTACGCTGCGGATGCGATAGAAATAAATACCTGATGCTGCGCCGCGGTCGGTATAGCTGTAGCCTGCTGCGTTTACGTTGCGTGCTGCTACAAAGCCCACTTCGCTGAAGTTCACGCCATCCAGGCTGCGCTCTACAGCATATCCCTTCACATTCAGTTCGTTATAGGCCATCCATTCTACCTTTACCAGGGCATCTTTTGTAGCCAGCAGGTTGATGCCGCCAAGTCGTGCAGGCAGGGCTCCTACACTGCTCACTTCTACGCTGTCTATATCACAGTTTACGGCACGCTCAAATTTTATCATCAGCCTGCGTGCCGATGCACTGTTAATAGTCACCGCCGAGTCTAAACACAGAGGATTTGGAAATCCAGAAACTTTCGGAATGACATTTACCAGAGTCCAGCCGCCATCGCTTACATCAGTGGTGTTGTTGTTATTCACCCAAAATGTAAAGCGCCTGCCGCTTCTGGAACGTTGCAGTTTTACCATGCTGATGCCGGCACTGAATTCGGGAAGTATAACATAAGGTGTATCTGTAGAAGCGAGGTTGTTGTTGTTGGTGGAGCGTATATGCCTGTTGCCTGTTCCTGTGGTTCCATCCGCGAAGCAACTTGTACCTGTAGTAAGATATACTCCAAAAAACTTCCAGGTAAGGCCGGTAACCCCACTTACAAAATCGGTGACAGTGGAACCTGCACCCGGATCTGAAGTAGCTCCGGTGCCTGTAGCAAAATCTTCGCGGAAATATACCCCACCTTGTGCAGCACAATCACTCAGCGCGCCTGCACTCATTACCATGATGGAAAAAGCAAAAGCGTAAAGTTGTTTTTTCATAAGCAAGCAATTTTTGACTTATACAAAATTATGCTTTGTACACTGCATTATAAAGGGTTTGGGGTTCGGGCTTTAAAATAGAGACAGCTTTCTACGCAATCGTTTCCGGAAAACAATCATGCCCGGGCCTTTCTCTTACAGCATCATCATTCTGTTGCCTTTCCGCTGCAGCATTTGTTTGAAGATGCGGCAGGCATCCTTACCAAATGGCGAACGAACCGAGCAGCCGCGTTTCGCCCTGCTGCCACAGCACCCAATACTTACCGGCAGGTTTACCATCCATATTTAGTGGCACATTCCTGTTGGCAGGCGATACAGGTACGCGGCCAATGATTTTGCCATCGGCACTGTATATTACCAGTTCGCCCGGCTTGGCTGCGCCTGCGGGTACTTGTATTCGCAGGTTGCGCAAAGATGCCCCACCTGTTATGGCAAGGCTGCCCCCGGCAAGATGCTGCAATTTTACCACATGGCTGTATTTGCGCGAGCCATCATTGTTTGCCATGGCCAGCCTGTAAAAGTTTACGCCGGCTGGAGGCCGCTTATCCAGCCAGGTGTAATGCTGTTTGACGGTGTTGTTAGCCGGAACCAGGGTCGCTATCCGCACAAAGTTTTTACCATCAGCACTGCGCTGCAACTCGTAGGCAGCCAGGTTTTGTTCCCCGGTGGTTGTCCAGTCAAGCCTGTTTGCTGCACCGGAAGTGGTTCCGGTAAATGAGATAAGGCTCACCGGCAACACACAGCCCCCGCCACCCAACACATCGGCGCCTGCAAAAAGGGGTATAAGTACCCTTACTGCCGAGGCAGGCAGCAAAGCAGCTTCGTAATTGTAATTGTTGGCCGGGTTGAAGGTGAACTGAGGAGTGGTAAGCGTATCAAAGCGAATGCTCATGCCTCCGGGGTTGAGCATCTCAGCCTTTACCTTACCCACCAGCGATTGCGTCAAGCCGGCATCGTCGTACTCATTATTTACCGACACTAAACCATAGCACGGCCAGTTACCCGTGGGCGATTCTAGCCCGTTGCCATATACGGCTGTCCATGGCGCAGTGGCGCGATCTGCCAGTATGGGCCAGCGGGTGTCTATAAAAAAGTTGCCCTCTGCATATACCTGCGAGTTGTTGCTGGCCGCTATGCCGTATCCCAACTGCCCCTGACGCCCAAGCCCGCTGTTTTCGTACAGGTTGTTGAGCACGTGCACCTGTCCAAACCTTACCCGTGGGTTTCGGCTGTTGGTATTTACAAAGTAGTTGGCATAATAGGTCACCTTCAGACGGCCTGCATCAGTGGCCCCATTGTTGTCGCTGTGGCCTACCAGGCTTGTCTTCCAGTGGTTTTGATACTTGCACCAGCTAATGGTTACAAAGCTTGCGCCATCCTTTGTTTCAGAAGTGCCATCGGGTACATCCTTACTTGCAGGCAGAGCCTGTGGGTGCCCAAATGTGCAGTGGTCTATCCATACATGATGCGTTTCGGGATAGCCAACATTTATGGCATCATCATCATAATCGTAAAAGCTGATGTTTCGAATAAGCACGTTCCACGAACGCTTTACATTGATGCCTATTTTAAAAACCACGCTGCAGTCGCCCATAAAGGTGATGTCGCCCTGTTCAGGAATGTCGAGCATAGCATTTGCAAAAGCTTTGGCGCCATCGGCACTCAGCGCTTGTGTACCGTCGTACACGCCCGATTTCAGCATCACGGTTAGCGGAGCCTTTTTATAGCCGCCGGTAGTTACATTATTTTTGTATGTACGTCCTCGGTAATACATAGCCTCGCACAGCTTGTTAAACTCTGCCGGCCCGTTAATAATCAAGGTGTCGCTGCCGGCAGCACCGCCAATGGTGGGCCCGGCAAAACCATCACCGGCTACAGCGGCAAAGCCAACGGCCCGGGTAAAATCGGGGTTAAACGTACTATTGAATGATGCTGTTACTGTTTTGTTGGCATCCATGGTTACGGTGGTAGAAGGGTTGGTGCCACTTGCATCACCACTCCATCCCAGGAAGCTGCTGCCAATAAGTGTTTGAGCCTGCAGGGCAACCATTGTTCCAGCGGCAAAGCTGTTGCCCGTTGGATTAATTACCACCTTGCCCACGCCGTTTACCTGCACAGTAAGCGTGTACACTGGCACACTGCTAAACTGCGCTACCAACTGCCTGACCTTGCGTACTTCAAACACCAGCGGATTGGCAGTAGCACTGGTATCGCCGCTCCATTGTACAAACAAAATACCTGTGGCGCCTATAGCAGATGCCGTTACCGTTTCGCCTTCAAAATACGCGTTGCCTGCCCGCTGAGGGCTTAGCACCACCGAACCACCACCGGTAGCCGAAGGCTGTACAAGGTAGGTATTACAAGGCGCACCGTTTACAGCCAGATGGTCTATGTTGGGGCCATCAGTAGCAGGCCATGCCAGCTTAATGCGGCTAACACCGGCTGGCAGCGAAACCGATGCTGTTGCAAAGGCCCAATCGGTAAACGTGGCGGTGGGCGGGAATGCAAGCGGACTAATAGCCACATCATTTACATACAATTGCGCAGTACGTTCTTCCGCTTTACCCAGGGCATAGCGAAACTTGAGCAAACGGCTGCCGGCTTGCTGCTGGCATACGGTAAACAGGATGTAGTTTTCGCCGCCAGCCAAAAAATCAACAAAGCCAGTGCCTGTGTAGCCTGCATGCTGATTGTCGGTTTTGCCGGTATATTCGGCTTGCTCAGCCTCGTAAGTAGTAAACAGGTCGTTAGGGTCTACCGCAGTTACGGTAACGGTGTACGCCTTTTCGCTCAGATCTTGGGCCCTTACGATATAGGTTACAGGTGCCGTAAAATTGCGGGGAGTTGACGCATCGGGCACCAGCGTGGCAAATGGCGAAACACTTACCGATTCAGGGGCCACATTGGTAAGGGCTGTTCCCACCGGCACCTGCACCAGCGTGGTGCCCGCATTGTGATCAATGGTAGCGGGGCCTATTTGCCCGGGCACCAGGGTAAACGACAACAGTTGCTTTGCCGAAGATGCCACTTCGCTTACTGTAACAGTCCAATTTTTCTGCGAGCCGTTTTGGGCTGTAACGGTGTACGGTACCGCCGCGCTTCCACTAAAATTTCGGGCAACAGAAGGCAAAGGATTAATGGTGGCCTGCGCCGAAATTTGTACCTGGGAGGGCACAACCGATGCAAGCAAACTGCCCATGGGCATAGTTACCTGCACGGTACCTGCCACGCTATTAATCACCTCATTGCCCAATTGTCCATTCAGCTTAAAGGCCAGTATTTCGGCTTCGGCACTCACTAGGCCCGAAGCTTTCACCAGCAGGTCGTGTATCTGAATATTGCCGCCGGCTTCCAGCCGCATGCTGATGCTATCATTGTATAGCAAGGCCGGAAACAAGTTGGTCACGTTGAATGAAGCTGCTGCGAGCACCGAAATATTGCCCAGGGCCGTGTAGGTAGCCTCGCCCCGCTTACGGGCAGTAATCACCACATTGCGGGCGGTGGACGATGTGGACTTCATATTAAGTACCATCTCGCCACAGCTAGGCACATCTACCTGAAAAAACTGCCCGGCATTTACCTGTACCATCCCTTTGCTACATACCCCATCGGCCGCCTTAGTGGTACTTATAGCACCATTAGTGGTAACGCCTGAAGGGTATGGCAGCGCCTGAAAGTTGTAGTATATTAACGTAGTTTGTGCTAATACCGGCACACATGCCGACAGCAGCCATACTGCCATTCCAAAAAAAATTTTCTTCGCTGCCTTCATAAACTACCGGGATTATTGTTTGCTGGAAGTCACACCCTGAAACTAATCTTTTATAACACGTAGTGTATGTGTTCCCATTTCGGAACGCACCACTATCCAGTACATACCTTTTACCAGGCCACTAACGGGTATGACTTGCTGCATAGCACCGGCTTGTAGCGGGTATTCGGCTATACGCTGGCCATGTGTACCTGTAAGCAGTATGGTCCCTGTTTTTAATTCGCCGGGAAACAAAACATACACCTGGTCTTTGGCAGGGTTGGGCATCACGGCAAACGAAACTGGCATGCCAGGGGTAATAACCACAACACGGCTAAATGACACCTGGCCATCTTTGTCCACCACACGCAGCCTGTAATAGCTGGTGCCGGCTATGGCATTAGCATCCGTTTCGCAATAGTTGGTATTTAAGCTGGCATTTCTCGCACTAATTACCGACACAGTGGTGAACCCAGCGCCATTGCTGCTGCGCTGCAGTTCATAGCGCAGCACATCCTTTTCTTGTGCCACGGCCCAGGTAGCCAACACGTCGCCATTTACCCGGCGTGCACCAAAGCGCAGCAGCCTCACCGGAAGGGCAGCTTCGGACGCCAGGCCCTTGAAATGTACATTTTTCATCATAGCATATCGGCCGGTGCTGGTACTGCCACAGCTCAAATACATGCGTATGATAAGCGTTTCGCCGGCGCCAAGCTGCACACCGTTACTGCCATTAAGAGCCAGGCGGTAAATATTGGTTGGTCCGCTGGTTTGATTGGCCAGCAATATAGGGGTTGCCCATTGCCCGTTTGCCGAAGCGGGCAAGGCTCCCGAGGGACCCACACCACCGGTTACTTCGGCCGAATCATTTACAAAACCCGACTTGCTGTACAGCACTGCAAAGCGCGTATTGCTTGATGTGTTGTAAAAAGCGGCGGTAAGCAACAGTGAGTCGATGCGAAGGGTATGGCTGTTTTTTGCCTGAACGGTAAACTGCTGATAGAAAACCCGGCTGAGGTTGCCGCCATTTCCACCACCGGCGGTGCTCCACAAGCCTGTAGCAGTGGGTGCAAAGGCCTGCCCAAACTGAACAGAGTAAGCGGGTATGGAGGCAACCGTTACGCCATCGCTTAGCCTGAAGTTCGAAAAGTTGGGCGCCGTTGCGTTAAGTGCTGTGCTGCGCAGCGTCGAACTGTCGGTATTGCCGCCGGCCATAGGCCAATAGATAAGTGTTTCAGATGTTGGAAGCGGCGCTTCATTTACTATGCCAGTTACCGGCTGGTTTACGGTAACTGCCCCAACGCTGGTATGGCTAATATTTCCACTGTAGCCACCTGCAGCAGCAGCATTTAACCGTACCGAAATATTAGTAGTGCTTGCACTGCCGCTTACAGGGGTAAGGGTAATATTGCCCGTACTGTTACGCCAGGTAGCGCCATTATCGGCCGATATTTCGAAACCCGCGGGCGGTGTAATCACAATGGGATCCGAAAGGTTGACACCCGACACGATGTAGGCCTGAACGGCAGAAGGTGTGCCGAGGCCCTGCAAAAACGAACCCAGCGTACCGCTGGCGGTAATGGTGGGCACACTGGATACCAGCAAGGTATCCGAAGCGTGCGGCGTCATACCCATCATGCTGGCTACGAGCACATACTTGTATGCAGCGGCTGGTGGCGGTACAGGCTCGCTGTACGAAAAGTTGATGGAGGTGTCGTTAGTGGCAACCTGTTCGTTTATTTTAGTATATGTATCACTGCCGGTATTGCGGTACAGTTCGTACTTTATACCCTGCATGGGCCAACTGATGTTCCAGGTAAAGTTTGTGGTACTACCCACCTTAGCATACTGAAAATTGGATACTGCAATATCACGCGGGGCATTGCACGGCTGTAAAAACGCGCCACAAGGGTTCCAGCCTGCAAAGAGGTTGTCGTCGTTGTACACTGCCTGCTCCGCCACCGTTAGTTGTTTGCTCCAGGCTACCCTGCCACTTACATCGGCCGGGGTTCCATTTGTATTGTATGGGCTATACTCGGCATAGGTGATCTGGCTGGTAATGGTGCCGGCATCCCAAATGCTCCAACCGGCAGGCTGAATGAGGTTGGCGCCGTAAACAGGTGTTATGAAAACGGTTTTGTTGTAGCGGTCGGTACTGCCTGTAGTGTTTTGCCAGGGGCGGCCCAGTACATAGCGGGTGGTGCCACGGTTGGCAGGTAAAAAGCAGTTTCGGAACACCAGTCCATAAGGCTCGGTTTGCAAAGTATTGGCCGCGGTTATGTAACTTCCTGACAAGTTTTCCTTGCGCGTTTTGGCATAAATAATACAGGAGTCGAAAACAGCCCTGTTGCCTCCAAAAATAAAATCCACCACACCGTCTATATAGCAGTTCTTGAACCAGTTTCGGCGGCCATCACCGTTTACCAGTACGGTATCCTGCCCACCCAGGAAGCGGCAGTTGAGAAACGACGCCCGGTCGGCATTTACATTCACCGCCAGGGCCTGCGGTGCATCGCCAGTGGTATTTTCCACCGTTATATTCACGGCACTAAAGTCGTTGGCGTTTATAACTAACGTAGCAGAGTTTGACGTGCCATAGGTGCCGCCTCCACCACCCGGCAGCGGCTTGCCATTGAAGTCATCCCAACTAATGATGGTTTTGGCTACGCTTTCACCAATAAACTGAATAAACGGCTTGTTGGACGGAATGGTATCCTTTTCGCGGTAGGTACCATTCTTTATGAAAATCCTGAATGGCGTAATGCGGTCCGTAGGGGCAGCATTAATAGCTTCCCGGATGGTGCGGAAGTTACCGCTGCCGTCCTGCGCCACTACCAGGTCGTAGGTTTGGGCATAGCTTGTAGCAGCACTTATGATTGCCAGCACTATGAAAGAGTAGAATTTTCTCATGATGAATATATAGTGATTTTTATTAGTATGTTTCGGTTAACCAGATAAGTTACAGGCTCGGCATCACTGCTTTACAAAATTCAAACCCTGGCGTTTGCCACCGGCGTATACCAGTGCCCTGTAGCTACCCGGCATCAAGCCTTGAACATTTAATGTGCTTTGAGTACTATGCTGCTGAATTGTCATACGGCTTACCACCTGTCCCCTTGCATTTACCATCCGTATTTCGCCGGCTTTGGTCAGCGCCGGATAGGTGATAGTAATGGTTTGCGAAGCCGGATTAGGAAACAGGGCAAAAGTGCCTGCAAGCCTGCGGTTGATGATAATGGTGCGACTCAGGCTGCTACGGCCGGCTTTATCCAGCGTTTTCAGCCTGTAATACACCACACCCTGTGGTAGTTGGTCGTCAGCAAACTCAAATGATTTTTGTGAAATGCCGGCAGGCGATACAGAGGCTAGCTTTGCAAAAGCGGTTTGCGCCGTACGGCGTTCCACTTCAAAAGCGGCCACTTCGCGTACATCATTAATTTGCCACTGCAGCAAGGCGGATCCGTTGCGTTCAAAGCCATCAAAGCGAAACAGACTAAGGGGCAATGTACTACCAGAGCGGCCTATCACATTCATGTCGCGCAGCTTGGCATAGCGGCCGTTGCTTGTGCTGCCACAGCTGAAATACAGGCGGATGGTGAGCGATTCACCTATAGCAAGCTGAACGCCGCTGGCGCCGTTGAGCGCAAACCGATAGTTGGCAGTAGTAGAGGAGGTTTGATTCAAAAGCAATACGGGCGTGTTGTAGGCGCCATTTGCACTGCCGGCAAGGGGCAAACCATCGGGACCCAAACCACCGGTTACATCGGCACTGTCGGCAATAGTAAAGCCGCTCTTGGAATACACAATAGCCAAACGGGTGTTGCTGCTGGTGTTATAAAACGATGCGTTAAGCACCAAAGAATCCACGGTTACCGAAGCGCCATTTACCGTCTGTATTACAAATTGCTCATAAAACAGTCTGCTGAGGTTGCCTCCATTCCCTCCGCTGGCTGTAGTCCACAGGCCCGAACCATCGGATGCCGGGCTAAATGCCTGGCCATGCGTACTGCTGTATGCTGGCACAGCAGCCACTGTGCTGCCGTTACTTACAAAAAATCGTGAAAAGGAAGGCTGTGTGGGCTGTATCAGCGGGTTGCGCACGGCTGCATTATCGGCGTTACCGCTAGTCATTGGCCACTGAATAAGCACCTGCCAACCCTGCGGCGCCTCTACCGCCAGCCCATCCAGTGCCAGGTAGGTTGTGTCGCTTGCAGAGGTAAAATGCAGTACATACCCTTTGAAGGCGCCGGCAGCGGCGGGGTTCAGCCTTAGCAACAAACTAGAGGTGGCCAGGGTGCCTGCGGCAGGCGTAAGTACCAAGGGCTGTGTATTGCTAAACCAGGTAGCGCCATTGTTGGCCGACACTTCGTAGCCTGCCGGCGGCTGCACCGTTACGGTGCCGTTCAGGTTAACGCCGCTGAGCATATATGCCTGCGTAGCAGATGGTGCAGCCACCACAGCACTAAACGTTGTAAGGGCAGCTGAGATAAAAAGCTCAGGGCTGGTATTTACAATGCTATTAAGATAGTTTTCGAGGTTGGTGTATCCGTTGGCTGCTACCAGCTGCCTGTCGGCTGCATTGTTTTTGTTCAGTCCATTGGCATCTTCCCAGGCATCGGGCATTCCATCGCTATCACTATCCGTTGGGGCCGGTTTCGACTTCAATGTTGGCCAGGCACCAATGGTTTCTTCAAAGGGCGTTCCGTGAGCAAAGCCGCCCTGCACATCAATTACCCTGCCAATGCGCCATGTAATATCGTTTACAATGCGGCAGTCCATGGTATCGCGGCGGGGCAGCGTAGCACCGGCTCCTGCCAGCACGTTTGCGTAAGCATCTTCAGTGCTTTCTATGTTATAGGGCGAAATATCGAATGGGGTATCCACCTTCGATTGTGAGGTATCTGCCAGGGCACCTCCCGCCATGGCCACGCCCACCCAGTTGCGGGTAGTAGCAGCCTGGTATCCATCCACGTAATTACCCGCCATATATACTTTCGGGTAAGGCAAGTCTGTGCTCTTCGAAGGGTTCATGATCATACTGCGTATAGCAACGCCCGACGTAACACTATTTGACGTACCGGGGCCGTACTTGTAGTAATTGTTCATGATGTTGTAATTGCCTCCCTCGCCACCATTGGTGCTGTAAGCAATCCAGTTGTACACTACGTTGTTGTAGAAGTTTGCATTTTCCTGCCCCACCGTACCCGGCGAATAGGTACTGCTACCGGCAAAGCGCGGCGCCCTTCCTTTTACATGCGCAATAATGTTGTGATGAAAAGATGCCCGCCTGGCACCCCATATACCACCGTATGCATGCTCTTGATAGTCGTTATTGCCAGCCTCGAAGTGGTAGCTGTAGTTGAGGGGCTCGGTTACCATACTCCATTGAATGGTAAGGCTGTCGCCACGGTAAATGGTGCAGGCCTCATCGCTGCTCCAGCTAATGGAACAATGGTCTACAATAATATTTTTATAACCCAGGCTACCCAGCGCATCGCCATTGCCGCTGCCATCTACCTTACCAAGGTTTTGGTAACGGTCGCCCATACGAATGCGCAGGTATCGTAATATCACATTATTGCCACTAATGCTTACCGGCTGATCGGCAATGCAAATACCATCGCCGGGGGCCGTTTGCCCGGCAATGGTGGTATTGCCACGAATAGCAAGAGGTGTTTTAAGGCGAATAGTACCCGACACCCTGAACACAATGGTTCTGTGCGGAAAGGTGCTGGTACTGGCTGATACAGCATGACGCAATGTACCCGGCACATTATCATCGCCCAGGCTGGTAACAGCAAATACCGTAGTGGGCTGTGCCAGGCTACCCCGGCCACCGCTGGTAAATCGCCCTGCGCCTTCCGCACCCGGAAAGGCAAGTTGCTGGCCTATGGCCGAGGTGCACAGGATGCTAAAAGCTAATGCAATAACAGCAGCGCATTTTGAAATATTGTTCATAAAATACAGGTTAACGGCCTTTAGAACCTGGTGCAGCAGCCAATTCATTCAGGTAAACTTCTACGTTGGTATATTGCTTGCTGAGCCCATAAGCAGAGCCATCATTTTTATCCTGTTTGTTAAGGCCATGCATGTATTCCCAGGCATCGGGTATACCATCGCTATCGGTATCGGCTGGGGCTGGCTGGCTTTTCAGTGCAGGCCAGGCGCCCAGGGTTTGCTGGTAAGGGGTGCCATGGGCAAAACCGCCCTGCACGTCTATTATTCTTCCTGTACCCTTGCGTACGTCATTTACAATGCGGATATCGAGCGTATCGCGACGAAAACTGGCGCCGGCAACTTGCAGTACGCTCTCGTAGGCCTTATCGGCTTTTTCCTGCTGAATGGGTATGGCATCGAAAGCTGTTTTCATTACTATAGAATCCCACCCATAAGCATCCTTGCCATTGCCGATATGTACACCCAGTGCATTGTTGCCGCTGGCTTCGGCCGAGCCATATACCATATTTTCTGCCACATAAAACTTACCGAACCCTACTGTTTCATTTCGGGTTGGGTTTACTATACGGTTTGCAACTTTTTTGCCTGTGGACGGGCCCGGCTTGTAGTAGTTAGCCACTACATTGTACCTGCCACCTTCGCCCCCATACACGTTATTACTTTGCCAGTTGTAAACCACGTTGTTACGGTAGTCGGCAAATTCAATGGAAGCGCCAAGCCGTGTACCGTTGAACCGCGGGCAGCGGCTTACGCAATGGGCAATCAGGTTGTGATGCGCCGTAAGGTGCTCGCCACCCCAAATACCTCCATAGCCATGGTGCTCAAAATCAGTATCGCCCGTTTCGAAGTGGTAAGAATAGTTGAGTGGTTCGGCAATGATGTTCCATTGCAGGGTAGTACTGTCGCCGCCATACACACTCAGCACTTCATCGGTGCTCCAGCTAAAGCTGCAGTGGTCGATAATGATGTGCTTGCGCCTGCTTGCACCAAATGCGTCATCGCTGCCGCTGCCATTTACCATCCCTTTCTGGCTCTGGTACTTATCGCCCATGCGAAAGCGTATGTAGCGCATGATTACATTATTGCCCACAATGCCAGCCGGCTGATCAGCTACACAAATACCATCGCCTGGAGCTGATTGCCCGGCAATAGTGCATTCGCCTTTAATTTGGAGCGGTGCTTGCAAATGAATCGTTCCTGCCACGGCAAAAACAATGATGCGCGGACCTTTAGCTTCGGCTGCCTCGCGCAGGCTGCCGGGGCCATTGTCGTACAAATTACTTACGGTGTACACCTTGCCGCCACGGCCTCCGGTAGTGTATTTGCCATACCCTTCGGCGCCCGGAAAAGCAGGCACAGCGCCTTCGGATGCATGGGTACTAAGGCTTTGGGTCACGCAGCCATACAGCAGCAGCGCAGGTGCCAATGCTGCAATTGTACGCATGCCTATTCTTTTCATAAGGCGGTGGTTTTTATGAGACACACAGTTGTGGTACGGAACGATACCCGTTGCAATACGGCAGCAATACGATATTGGCTATTCGTAGTTGCCCAATAGCACCAGGGTACATGATTAGTAGCCCGGATTTTGCTTCAGGTTGAGGTTGGCTGTAAGCGCGGCATTGGGCAGTGGCAGCAGTTCCGATTTACCGGAGGTATAACCTGTGGCATACCGTGCCGCAGAAGTGGTGTTAATGGGTGCACCAATCCAATTGACACGGGTAGTACCCGCGGGGGTAGATGTGGGTGCCGCACGGTACAGCGAGTTGATGTACAGTCCTCCCATGTTGCTGTTGTCGGCAGTAGTACTGGTAAAATAGTACATTGAGGCCGGCAAGGTGGTCACTTTGCAGTATGCAGGATAGCCCAACATATAGGTGGGATCATTAACCGGCTGCGCCTGCGACATAAGTACCAGGTTGGCCCTCGTTTCGGATATTGCCGTGGCCAGTAGGTTCCAGCGAATGAGGTCGTATTTGCGGATGCCCTCGCCTGCAAGTTCCAAGGCACGCTCGCGAACAACAGCTTTAAAGAAATCGCTTTTTGACAAACCGGAGGGGATATCTATACCTGCTGCAGTACCAACCGGTAATCCATAACCCCGGCGGCGCACACTGTTAAGCGCAGTATAGGCAGCAGCCGTAGGGCCGTTTAGTTCATTTTCTGCTTCGGCAAACATCATCAGCACATCCGAATAGCGCATGATTTGCCATTTAAGCCCAAAATATTGCTGTGCGCTGCGCGGATCAATGGTGGGGTTGGTAATCCAGTCGCGGCGATACTTACCATCTACCATATTAGTGATAGCCTGCCCAATTTTTGTAACACCATCTACCGCTACAAAATAAGGAGTAATGGTTACATCGCGCCGCAGGTCGGTGCTGTCGTACAGGTACAGAAATGTGGCCAGTGGGTTCACACTGCTGTTGCCCTGGTTGTTTACCCTGGGCCCGTTGTAGTATCCAAGTTTGGTATCGGCAGCAGAACTCAGTCCGGCGGCGCTCGCCTGAAACATCAGTTCCCCGTTGGGGTCCGCAATGGCATGGGCGCCTACCTGTTCTTTCCATAAAGCACGGAAGCTGGGGTTGAGGTTATGCTGCCCCGATTTCATAATCTCGTCGCACTCTGTAAGGGCCATGCGGTAAAAGTCCTGGTAACTGGCAGCACGTTTGTATGTGCCATCCTGCCGCAGCGCCCAGCCACCGCGAAACAAGGCAATGCGTGCCCGCAGTGCCTTTACGGTGCCTTTGGTAATGCGTTCGTCAAGGGGGTCGCCAATACCAGCCAGCTCATTGCGCCAGGGTACCAGGTCGGCCGCAGTTTTAAGATCGGCCAGGAGTTTATCGTACAGCGAGTCGCGGTCTACCTTGGCGGGCAAAGCCTCTTTGGAAGCTTGTGCATAAGCAGGTTCAAAGTGACGCGGCAGGTCGCCCCAGTTGCGGATGGCCTCAAAATAAAATTGCGCACGCAACGTCAAGGCTTCACCATGCATACGCTGCAGTTTTTTCTTTTCCTGATCGGAGCCACCATTATACAAGTCCATTTTGGGGATATTATCTATGCAAATGTTGGCGTATTCAATACCCTGAAAAAGCTGGTTGAACGGGCGCTCAAGCTGAGCATTGCCTGCGGTGGCTGCGTAGCGTGCAATGTCGCGGCGGTCATTGTCGCTGGAGCCGGTAGGACCTTGCATTTCATCATTATCCAGCGGGTAGTATAGGCTTAGGCGAATGCCAAAACCGGGGTCGCCCACCAGGCGACTGTACACACTAATGAGATTCTTGTAAGCCCCATCCACACTGTTGAAAGCCTCTTCAATACCTACTTCAGTTATGGGCTGCTGATCGAGGAACTTTTTGCAGCTGCTTGCTATAAATACTGAGGTTGCCACAAGGGCTGTAAGCAAACTTTTTGAATTAATCTTTTTCATAAAGCAATTCAGTTTTCTGTTCAGAATGCGGCATTTACGCCAAAAATGAAGGTGCGGCTTTTGGGATATGCCGAATAATCGAGGCCCGGTGTAAGCGGGTTGCTGCGCACACTCACCTCCGGATCGTAGCCACTGTAGCTGGTAAACGTGTACAGGTTATTGGCGGTAAAATAAAACCGCAGCAAAGACATTTTGAGCCTGCCCAGGCCGGCTGTTGGTATTGAATAACCTACCGTGAGGTTGTTTATGCGCAGGAATGAACCATCCTCAATAGCCCAAGAATGCGGATAGAAAGCTCCGGCGCTGCGGAGGGGCTGCCATATTTTGGCATTGGCATTCAAAGCGGCCAATTCGTTGGGGGCTATACCAAGCACATTATTGCCGTTTACCCATTGTGCCGTTCTGCCATCTTCGGTTACCACTTTCCAGCGATCCTTCATCATGCTCAGCATATTGGCATTGTTGGTATAGCCATTGGTAAACTCAATTTTGTTGGCGTTGTAAATGTCGTTGCCAACCGAAAAATTCAGGAAGAGGCTTGCATCCCATCGCTTGTAGCTGAACTGCTGATTGAAGCCGCCGGTAAATTTTGGAACCGGGTTACCAATAATCTTCCGGTCGTTATCCAGGTCTATTTTTCCATCGCCATTCAGGTCTTTAAACCTGATGGAGCCGGGCTGCACCGGGCCAATAATACCCGTATTGGTTACTACGCCCTGCTTGAGGGTATAGCGGCTGGTGGCAGGGTCGTAATCAAAATCGTTTACGGTGTAAAATCCGTCGGTAACCAGGCCCCAGATGGAGCCCACAGGAGACCCGATCTTTTGGATATAATCGGCAGGCTGGCCCGACACACCCCACGAAGGAGGAGCAAAGAAAAAGTCCTGCCCGGGGCCAAGCGCCAGCACTTCGTTGTTGTTGAACGACATGTTGAAGTTGGCCGTCCAGTTGAAGCCGCCGGGATCTTTAATGATGGTGCCGGCTACCTGGAATTCAACGCCCTTGTTGGATGTTTTTCCGATATTCTGAATTTGTGTGCTGTATCCAAACGTGGGCGCCACGGGTACGTTCAGCAGCAGATCGCGGCTGCGGTTGTCGTACACATCCACGGTAAGGGTAAGCCGTTGCTGAAACAAGGTAAGGTCGAGGCCCAGGTTGCGGCTCTCGGTTGATTCCCACTTAAGATTCTCATTTACCAGTCCGGCCGAATAATAAGCGTAGGCAATGGTATTATTTACCCCGTAGTACAATTGACCATCGTTGCGGAAGGTGGTGATATAGAGATAATCCTGAATGCGGTTATTGCCGATTGTGCCTATGCTGGCACGAAACTTAAGGTCGTTGATCCAATCTACATTTTTCAGGAAGTTCTCTCTTTTTACCCGCCAGGCCACCGAAGCCGATGGAAAGGTGCCCCAGCGCTTTTCGGGACCAAATTTGGATGCACCGTCCTGCCTTATGTTGAACGAAAACAGGTACTTATCCATGAAGCCGTAATTGACACGTCCAAAAAACGAGAGGCTGGTGTAGCGTGCTTTGCGCACACTCGGAAATCCCGCGAATGGTGTACCCATCGAAGGGTTCTTAAACGCATCTTCGGCACTTGTAAAGTTGGGATAGTCGCGTACCTGGTTGCTGTATATTTCGGTGCGCAGGTCATACGTTTCCTGGCCTGCCATCAGGTCCAGTTTATGCTTGCTTTTCTTGTCGCTATAGCTATAGCTCAGCACGTTGGAGTTGGTAATGGTGGTTTGGTAAGTGGTATCGGTACGCACTACCGGGTTGGCGGCACCCTGTATTACCGAAAAGGGTGATATGGAGTCGTAGAACTGAAGGTCGTAGCGCTTGAAGTCGATATAGCCAAGCGTGGATCTGAAGGTAAGCCCTTTGGCAATTGTGTATTGGGCAAAGGCGGTCGCATTAAGGGTGTTGTTAATCTTATTTCGGTATTCTGCATCAGTAAGCAGGATTGGGTTGGTGAGGTTGAGGCCGTTGCCTACATTAGGATCAGCAACCGGATCGGGGTCGTCAATTTCCTGGTCGCCGGAGAGGAACGGCCGATACTTGACGGCATTGCGCAACCTGCTGTAAGCCGAACCCTGATCGCTGGAAACGCCTGCACCCAGCACATTCTGGTTGGTGTAGCGTACCGATCCGCCCAATTTCAGGTTTTTGATGGGGTTGTAATCAACTCTAAGACTGGCCAGGTGGCGCTTGTAATCGGAATTGAGCACAATGGCTTTGTCGTAGTTGTAGGTATAGCCGGCGCTATAGGTAAACTTTTTGCTGCCCCCTTCCACCCCCACATTGTGCGTGGTTTGAATGCCTGTACGTCCCATGGTTTCTTCCTGCCAATCCACTACAGGTACCGACTTGTACACATCGAGCGTATCCCAGGTGGTACCAAAGTTTTTCGTGAAATTGGTGCTGTCGGTACTGCTGCCCCGCGAGCGCTCCGACTGGTACACTACGTACTCGTAAGGATCAAGCACTTCGAGTTTGTTAGCCAGCCATTTTACCCCAACAAAGCCATTATACGACACCCTGGGTTTGCCGGAACGTCCGCCCTTGGTGGTAATAACGATAACGCCATTGGCCCCGCGGGCTCCGTAAATAGCGGTAGCTGCTGCATCCTTCAGCACATCAATTGATTTAATATCCTGCGGCGAAATGAAGTTGAGAGCGTTTTCCATTTGCACGCCATCAATTACGTACAGGGGCGAGTTGTCGCCGGTGATAGACATACCGCCACGCACCCTTATGCGCACGTCGGCATCGGGCGAACCTTCGGCAGTAGTAGCCGTAACCCCCGCCAGGCGGCCGTTGAGGGCTTCGGCGGCCGAGTTAATGGGAATATCTTTCATGTCTTTGGCGCTAACCGATGCCACAGATGCCAGCACATCTTTGCGCCTCACCGACTGATAGCCTACCACTACCACTTCGTCCAGATTGCTGCTTTCGGCCTCCATTATTATCCGGGCCGGTGTATTACCATCGTAGGTAATGGTAGCCGTTTTTTTACCGGTGTACGAAATAACCAGGGTGAGGCTGCCTTTTTGAGACACTACCAGTTGAAATTCACCATTGGCATTGGTAAGCGTAGTGTTTTTGGTACCCTTTACCTGCACTGTGGCGCCGGAAAGCGGTTCGTTTGATTCGTCGGTAACCCGGCCCTTTAAGGTACGTTCCTGAGCCATCGTATTACCCACAAATATGATGCACACAAGCATCAGCGCAGCGATCTTTTTCATAAAGCAAGTTGTTATAAGTTCAGTTGCAACAAGTGTTTAGTGGCTAAGCATCCTATTCAGTAGTTCCCCCATTTCTGGCAAAAGCAATTATAACACCGTTTGCAGCCTTTGAATATGTTGGAAACCGGCACAGCAAGCAAACAATGTAAGCGTTTCAGGTTCTTCCACTTCCTTATTTTCTTTGAAATAATTCACTGGCACACTATTCACAATCGCATGTCAAGATTAGCTACTTTCAGGCCCTCTATCAAGTTTTCAGAAGGCTTTATTTGCGCAATCGTTTCCGGGAACGAGTACATTTTTCTGCCCCCTAAATCGTTGTGGATCAAACATTACTCAGACAATGGTACAATGGTATTTGCTGCTTGCATGTGTTCTGTATGCGAGGCATTTTGCAACCTATGCCGATACAGGAAATTACCCGGCCTGCCTCAAGTGAAAAAACGCAGGTGTAGCCCGGAAATAGCAATAAAAAGAGGTACCTTGCCAAACCGTTACTGCAGCAAACTCACCAAAATAGCCTGCTATGAAATTTGAAGCCGTTACCATAAAAGATATTGCTAAGGCATTGGGTTTGTCAACCTCCACCGTAAGCCGTGCCTTGCGCGACAGCTATGAAATAAGCCCCGAAACCAAGCAGTTGGTACTGGAATGTGCCGAACGGCTCAACTACCGGCCCAACCCCATTGCCCTTAGCCTTAAAGAACGCCGCAGCCGCTCTATAGGCGTGGTGGTGTGCGAAATTGCCAACAACTTCTTCAGCCAGGTTATCAATGGCATTGAATCCATAGCATACGATAGGGGTTACAATGTGATCATTTCGCAAACCCATGAGTCGTACGACCGAGAGCTGATAGACCTGCAATACCTGGCATCGCGTGGGGTAGACGGCTTGCTGATATCGCTAAGTACCGAAACTACAGACCTTACCCACGTAAAAGACCTGTGCAAGCGGGGTATGCCCATTGTATTGTTCGACCGTATAACCGAAGATATTAATACACACCTGGTAGTTACCGACAATTTTAAGGGCGCCTACGAAGCTACCGAGCATCTTATTCAAAACGGGTTTGAACGCATTGCCGCCGTGGCCGGCAGCGAGTTTTTGAGCATCACCCGCGAGCGCCTTGCCGGCTATACCGAGGCCCTTAAAGCCAACGGAATTGAACCTAATCCGGCTTTTGTAAAACACTGCTTTTATGGCGGGCTCGATGCATCGGAAGTAGACGATGCCATAAACAAGCTTATGACCCTAAAAACCAGGCCCGATGCCATTATAACCACCAGCGACAAGCTTACCACGGGATGCCTCAAAACACTGAAGCGCCGCGGCCTGCACATACCCAACGACGTGGCCCTGGTGGGCTACAACAACAGCGATATTGCCGAGCTGCTCGATCCGCCGCTTACCTGCATACGCCAGCCGGCCTACGAAATGGGCAAAGCAGCTACCGATCTGTTGCTGCAGCTGATAGAAAGCAAAAGACCGGTAACCCAGTTCGAAAAAAGAGTGCTCAGCCCCGAACTGCAAATCCGGCAATCAAGCCTCAACCCCAAATAAACTAAGTCACACTTCAAATTCATTTTTATGTTTCTCGTATTTCTGGGTGTTTTAACCTTCATTATTGTAAGCATTGTGGGCAAAATGCGCCCCGATGCACGCAAAGCCATCGTTGCTGGCCGCCTGATTGCATTCCTGTTTATGGCACTGGGTATTTTAACTGCCAGCATTGTGCAAATAGACCCCGGCGAAGCTGGCGTGAAGGTGCTGTTTGGCAAGGTAAAAAAAGACATACTGCCCAGCGGGCTGCACCTGGTAAACCCGCTTCTGGACATAAGGCGTGTTGATATTAAAACCCAAAACTACACCATGAGCGGCGTACACGACGAAGGTGCCCAGGTGGGCGACGATGCCATTCAGGTGCTTACCAGCGATGGATTGCAGGTAACCATAGACCTTACCGTACTTTACCGCGTGGTAGCTGCAGAAGCGCCCCGCCTGCTGCAGGAAACCGGTTTTGACTACCGCGACAAAATAGTGCGTCCCCTTAGCCGTACAAAAATTCGCGACAACGCCGTGTATTATCAGGCCATAGAACTATATAGCCTCAAACGCGATGAATTTCAGGACCGCATTTACAACAGTATTGAAACCGACTTTAAAAAACGTGGCCTGATGCTGGAGCAACTGCTGGTGAGGGGCATTACTTTGCCGGAAAGTGTACGCACCACCATTGAGCAAAAAATTAATGCCGAACAGGAAGCCCAAAAAATGCAGTTTGTACTGCAAAAAGAAAAACAGGAGGCCGAGCGCAAGCGCGTAGAAGCACAGGGTATTGCCGACTATCAGCGCATCATTAGCGAAAGCCTTACCGACAAGCAGTTGCAGTACGAAAACATTAAAGCCATGAAAGAACTGGCCCAAAGCCAAAACAGCAAGATGATTATTATGGGAAGGGGCAATACACCTATTATTTTAGACGGAAAATCACAGTAATTTTAAAGATGACAGACGACAGGTGACAGAATGCAGATGACAATACGGAGCATATTCCCCTCCTTGGAGGCCCGCCCGGCTGAAGCCATTCGAACGGGGGCAGGGTTGGGTGTGAAGCAAGGATGACGGATGAAAGAGATTATTTGAATATCAAAAGAGGGAAGCACGCTCATCCTCTCCCAAGAAGTAATACTGACTTTCGAACAACCATAACCTTATCCTCTCAAAAGGTGCTCTCCCAAAGCAGTCCTTTGAACTTTTGGACAACCTCAGCCTTCTAATTGTGCTGGCACGCCGTTCTGCCCAGGATTGCTTCTTACTAATAAATGTATTGAGTGCAACAGGAGTGCGTATTTTCAAAATATATTAGTGCTTTCTTGCATATTAGAGTCAATATGCTTATCATTTGTGGAATAATTCTCAGCATATGGGCGCTATACTTTATAAAAAAATAATCCGTATGAAGAAATTATTGTATACATCACTTGGTGCCCTGCTGCTGGCCGCCTGTGGCATTGGCGGTGGCGAAACAAAATCCGAAGCACCTGCACCTGCCCAAACCACAGAAGCTGCCCCGGTAGAAATTGCCGATGCCACCCTGATGGAGATGGGCAAGGCCGGACTGGGAAACCTGAGCAAAGGCGATATAGCCGCCTGGATGATCGATTTTGCCGACAACGCTGTGTATGTGTGGTACAACGGCGATAGCCTGGCCGGCAAGAAGGCCATCAGCGATTACTGGACCGACCGCCGCACCAACGTAATAGACTCCATCGCGTTTGCCAACGATGTATAGCTACCGGTAAAGGTAAACGAGTCTCAAAACCCGGCCGTAGTGGTCACGGGCACCTGGCTGCTGGGCTGGTATATGACCACCTCCAAATACAAGGGCGGCGGTTCTATGACGCAGTGGATACATGCCACTATGCACTTGAACGATGCCGGCAAAATAGACCGGATGATCCAATACCTGGACCGTGTGCCCATTATGCAGGCTATGCCCAAGAAATTAGCACACACCGCACCAACACCGGATATGCCTCTCCACTATGGGGAGGCATTTCTATGTTAGGCAAAAAGGGGCCCAAAATCATAATTACGGTTGACGAATGTCATACCCCGCCGCGCTACCCTTTAGTACCTTAGGGGTGTCAATATCAAGCAGTTGTTCACCTAAAATATAAAGTATGAAACGCCTGTTGTTAATAGCATTTGTGCTGCCCTTGGTGCTGCCGGTGGTAGCCCAAAAATGGCAGAAAAACTTCGATTTTGTAGATGAATGCATTTGCGGAGTATCTAAAGTGAAAAAGAATGGCCTTTATGGCTATGTAGACAAGGAAGGCAAGGTGGTAATTCCCATTGAATACAATGAGGTACTGACTTTTCAAGAAGGTTATGCCGCTGTGCGTAAAGCAGATAAATGGGCCTACCTCGACAGCCTGGGTACATTTATTTCCGAATTTGTTTATCAAGAAGCTCAATCTTTTCATGATGGGCTGGCAGCAGCCAAAAAAGGTGGGAGCTGGGGTTTCATAGACATTAAAGGCAAAACGGCAATTCCCTTCGAGTTTTCCAATGCCCGCGATTTTTCGGAAGGGTTGGCCGCTGTATCCAACAAAGGAAAAGAAATGTGGGGCTTTATAGACAAAGCCGGCAAGGTGGTTATACCCTTTATGTATGCCTTTGCCGATGAATTTGCAGAAGGCGAAGCGCGGGTAATTGATGCCAAAACCGGTAAAGTGTATATGATAGATTCCAGCAACAAAAAGTTGCGTGAAGTAAAAGAGCAGTAAAAATCAGTTATTTGCACTGCCAAAATCTACAGGCCGAATCGGACCCCGCAAGTGTACCGAAACGGCCTTTAGTTTTGTAAGGAATAAATTATGCGTACAGAACAGGAGCAATTGGAACATCTGGAAGGCGGCATGTGGTACACCTCCGAAAACAGCAGAGAGGAACTTGCCGGCGAACTGCTGCAAAAGCTATACGAGGTTCATGAAATTAACTACTACGACTTTTTTGCCGAAAAATGGGGCCATGGCAGTGATGCCTTCAAAAACTGCAGGCTGGTAGCCGAGGAACTGGTTTCCGAAAAACTGGCACGCTTTTCTGATGAAGCCCATACAATACTGGAAATTTCCAACCTGGGCCGCTATTGGATGCTGAACGGCGGGTATATGAGCTACCTGCACGATAGCGAAATAAAAGCTACCAAATTGCAGAAGCAACACCTAAACGAAATAAAAGAAGAACTGCGGCAGGCAAGGTTGCGGTTCACTCAATATCGCATTGTAACCTTCTGGTGGACTTTCGGTTTCTCCATTATCAGTTTTGTCTTGTCAATCATTAGCATTTACCTGGTACTGTGGTACAGGAAATAAGCCAACTGGGCAGCATCAGCGGATTTTATTGCTTTACAGCTTTGGGATAACCCTTAATAATGACATTGCCGGGCCGGGTGGGGTCGCACGGATAAATGAAGATTTCCCTGCGGCGTTTTTCGCTATCGAGTATGGCATAAAACTCTTCAATGTAGCTGACACCATAGCGCCTGCCGGCGTTGCTGAGTAGATGGTTATTTTTTGCAAGATCAATGGCCTGGCTCCGTATGTTCAAAAATTTGCTGATAACAGGGCTGAGCGAGTCCAGTTCCGGCAGGCAATAGCCCCGGTACCTGCGTTCGCGCACGCTTTCCATTTCCAGCTCTTCGTGGGCGTTGGCATAAGGTGCATTTACCAGCCCGCTAAAGTCGAAATCGTACGGAACAGGTGCAAAACGCAGGGTATCATCGGGCGGCGTAAACAAAGCAATATTGTGCCGATACGGTGCCGACCAGTCGGTGTTGCCTATCATCAGTTGAAACACCGTCATGGGCAGATATACATCACTTCTTAGGGTAAAATCATTCACTAACTCAGGTTTGGGCTTTGCCTTCGTCAACCCAATTCGTTCTGCCAACAGGTCTTCATCTTCCAGCAAAATGCACAGGGCCTGCTGCTTTTTGGTGGTATCGGCAGCTTCGCAAAAAGTGATTTCGGCCAGCCTTGCCCTAACACTAACAGGCGTAACCAGGTTGTACAATTTGTAGCACAAGTATTCGCGCACCACCAGGTCCTTATCGAGGCAGGGTAGCACCACTTTTATTTTGTTCTGCTTCTGGAAAATCGTTTCGCCGAGTTCTTTACTCTTACTGAAGTTGAGCATCAGGGGAGGAAACTGGCACCCCGGGTATTCGCGGCGAAAATGGCCACGGGTGCGTATGCGCACCGGCAGGGTTATGGCCCCGCCACCCTGTATGCGCGGCGCATCTATGGTAGCTGTATAGTATTCGCTCTCCTCCTTTGTGTCAGCCATCAGTTTTCGAACACTTGTTACCACCCGCAGGCGCAATACTTCGTCGCTGCTGAATAAGTGCTGCGCCCATAACGGCCCTGCAGAACTCAAACAGGCTGCCAGCAAAACAGCTATGATTGCACAAAATCTCAGCATTTGCTGAAAGGTACATCTATAATTTGACCTATATAATGACGCAGGTCAACCTTATTGCCCACCAGGTAATTAATCCTTAGTTAATGATATTGCCGCCAAAATAAGGCCGCAGCACCTCGGGTATCACAATGCCTTCGGACGCTTGGTTATTCTCCAATAATGCGGCCACAATGCGGGGCAAGGCCAGGCTGCTGCCGTTGAGCGTATGGCACACCTGCGTTTTGCCGGCTTCGTTTTTAAAGCGGCATTTCATGCGGTTTGCCTGAAAGCTTTCGAAATTACTGACGCTGCTTACCTCCAGCCATTTTTGCTGAGCACCGCTCCACACCTCAAAGTCGTAAGTGATGGCGCTGGCAAAGCCCATATCGCCACCACACAGGCGCAAAATGCGGTAGGGAAGCTCCAGGCTCTTCACCAGGCCTTCTACATGCGTTACCATTTCATCCAGGATGGCATGGCTCTTATCGGGGTGTACTATTTGAATGATTTCCACC
>Ga0114939_10000801_pt1 | contig 25937 bp, 28 predicted proteins | sample AshMeaCrysSpring_FD_87196 | JGI IMG/M metagenome (GOLD analysis project Ga0114939, IMG submission 87196) | Groundwater microbial communities from Big Spring, Nevada to study Microbial Dark Matter (Phase II) - Ash Meadows Crystal Spring | ecosystem: Environmental > Aquatic > Deep subsurface >...
CGCGGTAGTCGAGCCGCGCGTCGGCGACGTGAATCGAGCTGACGACGTTGCCGGCCAGGATGTGGGTCGGGTCGACCACACCGGAGACGCGCAGCACCTCGGAGTTCTGCCGGATGCCGATCTGCTTCTCGCCGGCCACGCGCAGATTGCCGTTGGCCAGCACCTCGACCACGGTGACCGTGATGTTGCCGGTGAAGTTGTTGCTCGACTCGGTGCCGCCCTTGCCCTTGAAGTTGTTGCTGGTGCCGGCCTTGACGTCGAGCGGCCCGATCGTGCCCCCCGAGGTTCCGTACTTTCCGGCCACGGCCAGCCCCACGTCGCTGCTGCGCTCGGCGCTCGAATTGGCCACCTGCGACGCGTTCAGTCGTTCGTTCAGCGCGATCGTCAGCAGGTCGCCGACCATGCGCGGTTTGCGATCCTCGAACAGCGGCCGGTAGGCGACCGCCTGGAAGATGCCGCCCGTGGGTCTGGCCGTCGACGCCGCGGCGGCTTCCTGCGGCCGCGCCGTCGTCTGGTTGTCGACGATCACCGCATGGCGCGGGGCGGCGCACCCGGCCGCCAGCGACGCGACGGCGATCGATGCGATCCCGGCGGCGAGCCTGAATCGCCGGCGTTCCTGCGCAGCTCGGGTCATGCTTCCGTCTCCGGCAATCCGCGTCATCGGTCGGGGTCGGCCATCGCCGATCAAAGCTGCGACAGCCGCGCCAGCATCTGGTCGGAGGTCTGGATGGCCTTGGAGTTGATCTCGTAGGCGCGCTGCGTCTGGATCATCGAGACCAGTTCCTCGACCACGTTGACGTTGCTCGTCTCCAGGTAGCCCTGCTGCAGCACGCCGAGGCCGTCGGCGCCCGGGGAGTTCGGCGTCGGAGCCCCGGAGGCCGCCGTCTCCAGGAACAGGTTCTGGCCCTTGGCCTCCAGGCCCGCCGGATTGGCGAAGCTGGCGAGCTGGATCTGGCCGATCGTCTGTGGTGCCGTCTGTCCGGCCAGCGTCGCGGTGACCGTGCCGTCGAGCCCGATCGTCAGGCTCTGCGCGTTCGGCGGCACGGTGATCGCCGGCGACAGCGCGAAGCCGCTGTTGTTGACGATCTGGCCGTTGGCGTCGACATGGAACGAGCCGTCGCGCGTATAGGCGTTGGTGCCATCCGGCAGCAGCACCTGGAAGAAGCCGCGCCCGTTGACGGCGATGTCGAGCGGGTTCTCGGTCTTGGTCAGGTTGCCCTGCGTGTGCAGCCGCACGGTCGCCGTCGGCCGTACGCCGGTGCCGAGCTGCAACCCGGTGGGCAGCTGCGTCTGCTGCGAGCTGTTGGCGCCGGCCTGGCGCACGTTCTGGTACAGCAGGTCCTCGAAGGCCACGCGGCTGCGCTTGAAGCCGTTGGTGCTGACGTTGGCCAGGTTGTTGGAGATCGCGTCCATCTGCGTCTGCTGCGCGTCCAGACCGGTCTTGGAAATCCACAGGCTGCGGATCATCTTGGGCCCTCGCTCAATCAGGCATTGCCGACCAGCGAACTGGCCTTCAGCTCGTTCTGCTCGGCGGTGCTGAGCAGCTTCATCTGCATCTCGAACTGCCTCGCCACGGCGATCATGCCGACCAGCGCCTCGACGACGTTGACGTTGCTGCCCTCGAGCATGCCTTCGGCCACGCGCACGTTCTCGTCGGCGGCAGCGGCCTCGCCGCTGGCCTGGCGAAACAGCCCGTCGGCGCCTTTCTTCATCGTCTCCGCCGGCGGGTTGACCAGCTTCAGCCGTCCGATCGTGGTGATGGCGCGCGAGCCCGGCGTCATCGCCGACACGGTGCCGTCGGCGCCGATGCTCAATTGCGCGTTCGGCGGCACGGTGATCGGCCCGCCGTCGCCGAGCACCAGCAGCCCGCTGGGCAGCTGCAGCGTGTTCTCGGCGCTGACCTGCAGGTTGCCGGCCCGGGTGTAGGCCTCGGCGCCGTCGCGCGCCTGCACGGCCAGCCAGCCTTCGCCCTGCACGGCGACATCGAGCGCGTGGCCGGTCGACTGCATCGGCCCCGGCGACAGGTCGGCGCCGACCGTGGTCTCGATGCTGAACACGCGCGTGCCGGCCGTCCCGCCGTCCACGGGCACGGCGCGGAAGGCCACGGTGTCGGCGCGGTAGCCGGTCGTGCTGGCGTTGGCCAGGTTCTGCGCCAGCGCGTCCTGGCGGTGCATCAGGTGCTTGGCGCCGCTCATCGCGGTGTAGATCAGGCGGTCCATGGCTCAGCCGTGAAGAATTGCGGCGATGGCCGCGCTAGCGCAGGTTCACCAGCGTCTGCAGCAGCTGGTCCTGCGTGCGGATCGTCTGCGCATTGGCCTGGTAGACCCGCTGCGCGGTGATCATCTTCACCAGTTCCTCGGTCATGTCGACGTTGGCTTCCTCGAGCGCGCCGGCCTGCAGGATGCCGAGCGAGCCGGAGCCGGGCCCGGCGACCAGCGCCTGGCCCGAGTCCGAGGTCTCCGTCCACTGGTTGTTGCCCATCGAGACCAGCCCCTGCGGGTTGGTGAAGTCGGCCAGCACGATCTGGCCCTGCGCGCGGGTCTGGCCGTTGGTGTAGCGGCCCATGATCACGCCGTCGTCGCCGATGGCGAAGCCGGCGATCCGCCCGGTGGTGAAGCCGTCCTGCGACAGCTGGCTGACCGCGAAGTTGACGCCGAACTGCGAGGTCTCGCCCGCCGGGAAGATCACCGGGAAGGCGAGCGGCGTGACCGCGCCGTTGGCAAGCGGGATCGACACGTTCATCGACGCGTTGGCGGCCAGGCTGCCCGAGGTGTCGAAGGCCAGCGTGCCGATCGAGGCGCCGCCGCCGAGCACCGTGCCGTCGGCGGCCGCGTGCACGTCCCAGCTGTTGGCCGCCGTCTTGCGGAAGTACAGCGTCAGCGTGTGCGCGTTGCCCTGCGAGTCGTAGATCGTCATCGCCGTCGACGAGTTGTACGAGGTCGGATCGTTGATGTCGAAGGCGGCCACCGGCGCCGTGTCGCGCGAATCGAGGTTGGTCGCGATGCGCGCGGTGCTGGTGGTCTGCGGCGGGATGTTGGCCAGCGACACGCGCAGGTCGACCGGCGTCGAGGCGACGATCTGGCCGCCGACGTCGGCCGCGTAGCCGGTCAGCCGGGCGCCGTTGTTGGTCACGACGTAGCCGTCGCGGTCGAGCGAGAACTGGCCGTTGCGCGTGTAGCTGATCGAGCCGTCGTTCGACAGCCGGAAGAAACCCGAGCCGTTGATCGCCACGTCGAGCGGATTGGCCGAGCTGACGATGTTGCCCTGCGAGAACTGCTGCTTGACGGAGACCACCGAAGCGCCGATGCCGATCTGCGTGCCGCCGCCTGCCAGCGAGTTGGCGAACACGTCGGCGAACTCGGCGCGCGCCGCCTTGTAGCCGACGGTGCCGGTGTTGGCGATGTTGTTGCCGATCGCGTCGAGATTCTTGGCTGCGACGTTCAGGCCGGAAAGTCCCTGTTGAAAGCTCATGCCGTTCTCCCGAGGCTCAAAGGATCTGTTTCACTTCGGTGTAGGCGACCGCGCCCACGCCGTTCAGTACCAGTAGCACCTGCCCGCCCTCGCTGCGCACGCCGTCGACCCGGGCCGCCATCTGCGTACCGGCAGCGATCTCGGCGTTGCCCACCATGGCCCGCGCGGTGAAGGTGTAGCGTCCCGCGACGACGGCCTTGCCGGCGTCGTTGCGGCCGTCCCAGTCGAACAGTGCCGTGCCGGCGGGCTTCGGGCCGAGGTCGAGCGTGCGCACGAGCTGGCCGCTCGCGTCGCGAATCTCGACCTTCACCGCCGCGGCCTCGGCCGTCAGTTCGACCGCGCCGCGCGCCTTGCCGCCGTCGCCAAGCTGCATGCGGTTGCCGGCGACGAGCACGTCGCGCCCGGCCAGCTGCGCCGCCTGCAGCGTCTGCAGTCCGTTGAACTGCTCGAGCATCCGGCTGACGGTCTCGGTCAGGTTGCCGATGCCGGTCACCGTGCTGATCTGCGCCATCTGCGTGGTGACCTGCGCGTTGTCGAGCGGGTTCAGCGGATCCTGGTTCTTCATCTGCGCGACCAGCAGCCTGAGGAAGCGGTCGTTTAGCTCCCTGGCGTCGTTCTTCTTCGCGCCGCCGGCGCTGGCGGAGGCGTCGGCGAGGCTGGCGAGGGCGGAGGCGGCCTGCATCGGTGGCTCTCCGCTCAGGCGCCGAGCTGCAGCGTCTTGGCCAGCAGGCTCTTGGCCGTGTTCATCACCTCGACGCTGGTCTGGTAGCTGCGCGAGGCCGAGATCATGTTGACCATCTCCTCGACCGGATTGACGTTGCTCATGGTGACGAATCCGTTCTCGTCGGCGGCCGGATGCGCCGGCTGGTGCACGCGGCGCGCCGGCGAGTCGTCCTCGACCACCTGGGCCACGCGCACGCCCGGCGCGCTGCCGGCGGCGTCCAGCAGCTGCGTCTGGAACACCACCTGGCGTCCCTTGTACGGCTTGCCGTCGGGGCCGGCCACGGACTCGGCGTTGGCCAGGTTGCTGGCCACGACGTTCAGCCGCTGGCTCTGCGCGGCGAGCGCGCTGCCGGCAACCGAGAAGACCTTGAACATGGACATGTCGCAGCTCCCTTACTGGCCCTGACCGGCGGCGCCCATCGCCGTCATCAGCGTCCGGATCTGGCCGTTGAGAAAACGCAGGCTCGCTTCGTAGCGCAGCGTGTTGTCGGCAAAGCGGGCGCGCTCGACGTCCATCTCCACCGTGTTGCCGTCGAGGCTGGACTGCAGCGGCGCGCGATACAGCAGCGTCGGCGCAGCGGCCGCCGGTGCCGCCGGCAGGTGTGCCGCATGGGTGCGCGCTGCCGCCCGCAGCGGGGCGTTGCCGGCGGCCTGGGCCAGCGCCTGGCCGAAGTCGAAGTCGCGCGCCTTGAAGTTCGGCGTGTCGGCGTTGGCCAGGTTGCCGGCCAGCACGCGGCTGCGCTCGGATCGCAGCGTCAGGGCGGTGGCCTGGAAATCGAGTGCGCGGTTCAGTGCATCGAGCATCGTTTGCGGGGCTGGCTTGCACGCCGGCCTAAAGCTTTGCGGATGGCTGTCGATTATTCGTATGCGGGGCCTGGCCGATCGGCCGATAAGGCCTGCTTGTGCGCGACATCTCGTCTGTTTGGCGGAAGGCGCCGACGCGCACACTGGCTGCCGATGAGACCGCTGTCGCTCGCCTGCCTGCTGCTGTCGTTTGCCTCCGCGCTTGCGCCCTGCGCGCGCGCGCAGTCCGACGACACCGTTGAACGCTTCGTCGCGCGCGAGGCCGGCGCCGCGGCAACGCAGATCGCCGGCGCGCGGATCGAAGTCGAAGTGGGCCGGCTCGATCCGCGTCTGCAACTCGCACCCTGCGGCAACATCGAGCCTTTCCTTCCCAGCGGCGCCCGGCTCTGGGGCCGGGCGCACGTCGGGCTGCGCTGCAATGACAAGGGGCCAGCTGCGGCCCGCTGGCAGGTGTTCGTGCCGGTGACCGTCAGGGTCTTCGGGCCGGCGCTGGTCGCCGCGCGGCCGCTGGCCGCCGGCCACGCCATCGCCGCCGCCGATCTCGCCACAGCCGAAGTCGACTGGACCCGCGAACCGCAGGGCGCCTTGACCGACGTCGGCCAGCTCGACGGCCGGGTCGCGGCCCGGCCGATCGCCGCCGGGCAGCCGATCCCGCTGGCGGCGCTAAGGGTGCCGCAGGCGCTCGTCGCCGGCGACCAGGTCCGCGTAATTGGCCGCGGCACCGGTTTTTCGGTGACCGCGCAGGCGGTCGCCATGGCTGCCGCCCAGGACGGCCAGCCGGTCCGGGTGCGGCTCGAGTCTGGGCGGATCCTTACCGGCACCGCCCGCGCTGGCCGGATCGTGGACGTCAATTTCTAGGAAAGTGAGCAGACACTGACTGTGACGCGGGGCGGAATGACCGAGGTTTGCCTTCCTTTTCCGCGCGACGCCGTTCCGGGTCCGAGCCTAAAGTTTGCCGGCAACTGGCCGATGCCATGGTCGAGATCATGGCTCTGCCGCCGGGAGGCCCGATGAAAATCAATCCCACCACGACCGAGGTGCTGCGCACGGATCGCATCGTCGTTGCGCCCGATGCACGGACCGCCGCCAGCCGCGGCAACGAGCCCGTGGCGGAAGCCGAACGGGTGCAGCTGTCGAACCTGGCCGCCCGCCTGAACCAACTCGAAGCGCAGTTCGGCGCGTCGGACTTCGATACCAAGAAGGTCGAGGCGGTGCGCAGCGCCATTGCCGAAGGTCGGTTCAAGGTCAACGCTGAGTCGGTCGCCGACGGCCTGCTCAGCTCGGTGGCCGAACTGCTCGGTCGCAAGTAGCCCGCGGCGAGGCGATTGCGATGACGCCCAACGAACTTCTCGGTGAACTGGTCTCCTCGTTGCACGAGGAAGGCAACGCGCTGGCGGCAGGCGACATGGACCGCCTGAACGCGGCGAGCAGCCGCAAGAGCGAACTGCTGTCCCGGCTGGCGCCGCAGCTGCGCCAGGTCGGCCACGGCGACAGCACGCTCGATCTTGTTCAGCTGCGCCAGGCCGCGATGCTGAACAGCGTGAACGCGCAACTGCTGACCACGCGCATGCTCGCCAACAACGCGCGGCTGGAGACCCTGGCGGTCGGCAACGGCCAGCCCATGTACGACGCGGGCGGCACGACCGGGCCGCAGCGCCGCTCGGCACGGTCTCTCGCCGCAGCCTGACCGGCCTGCCGCCGAACAAGACGGGCGCCGCGGCGTCCGTTTCGTCTTGAATCTCGGCGGCTGCGCCGCCGGCGATCAGAACGGGATGTCGTCGTCCATGTCGGCGATGTTCGGCGCGGGCTTGGCCGCGGGGCGGCCGCCGGCCTCGCGACCGGCCGGCGCGCGCGCTCCTGCGCCGCCTTCTTCGAAATCGCCGCTCGGTGCACCGTCGCGGCCGCCGAGCATCTGCATGTTGTCGGCGACGATCTCGGTCGTGTAGCGCTCGTGGCCCTCCTTGTCGGTCCACTTGCGCGTGCGCAGCCTGCCCTCGACGTACACCGGGCGCCCCTTCTTCAGGTACTCGCCGGCGATCTCGGCCAGCCGGCCGAAGAAGACCACGCGGTGCCACTCGGTGGCTTCCTTCATCTCGCCGCTCGCCTTGTCCTTCCAGCGGTCGCTGGTGGCGATCGTCACGTTGGTGATCGCCGCCCCGTCCGGGCTGTAGCGGGTCTCCGGATCGCGGCCGAGGTTGCCGACCAGAATCACCTTGTTCACCGAAGCCATCGCCATCCTCCGTGTTTTCGGCCGCCCGCCGCGCCGCCACCGTCCGCGCCCATGATACCGAGCGCGGTCGACAGCCTCAGCGGGCCGCTGGCTCGCCAACCGCGCCGCCGGCGCGCCCGCCCTTCAACGGCAGTTCCCGCAGCCCGAGCGCGAACACGAACCACAGCGCCATCGCCAGGGCCGCAAACGCGAAGACGCCGCCGGCGCCTTGATGCTTGGCAAGCCAGCCGCCGACCGCCGCGCCCACGGCCAGTCCGACCGCCTGCGTGGTGTTGTAGATGCCGAGCGCCAGGCCGCGTGCCGAACGCGGCGCCAGCCGCGAGGTCAGCGACGGAAAGCTCGCCTCGAGGATGTTGAAGGCGACGAAGAACAAGAGCAGCCACAGTCCGAGGGCGAGCAGCGACGGCGCCAGCCAGCGCAGGCCCAGCTGCGCCGCGACCATCAGCGCCGTGGCGGCGAGCAGCAGGCAGCGCATGCGGCCGCGTCGCTCGGCGGCGACGAGCGGCGGCATCATCAGCGCGAAGGACGCGAGCACCGCCGGCAGGTACACCGTCCAGTGCCGCGGCAGGGCCAGGCCGTGTTCGACCAGCAGCACCGGCACGACGACGAACATCGCCATCTGCACCGCGTGCAGCGTGAAGATGCCGGCATTCAGCCGCAGCAGCTGGCCGTCGCAGGCGACCTCGCGCCAGCGCGCGGCGTCTTCGTGCTCGATTCTGGCCGGCGCCGGCGGCACCAGCCACAGCACGACGGCGATGCCGGCCAGCGCCAGCGCTCCGGTGGCGAGGAACAGCCCGCCCATGCCCATGGCGGCGTAAAGCACCGGCGCGACGACCAGCGACAGCGCGAAGGTCAGGCCGATCGAGCCGCCGACCATCGCCATCGCCTTGGTCCGGTGCTCGTCGCGCGTGCTGTCGGCAATGAAGGCCGTCACCGCGGCGGAGATCGCGCCCGCGCCCTGCAGCGCGCGGCCGACGATCACCCAGATGACGCTCGCCGCCGCGGCGGCGACGAAGCTGCCGAGCGCGAACACCGCGAGGCCCGCCACGATCACCGGCTTGCGGCCCCAGCGGTCGCTGGCGGCCCCCAACGGGATCTGCAGCAGGCCCTGGGTCAGTCCGTAGATGCCCAGCGCAATGCCGACCAGCATGACGTCCTGCCCGCCCGGCATGCCGCGCGCGTGCACGGCGAACACCGGCAGGATCAGGAACAGGCCGAGCATGCGCAGCGCGAAGATCAGGGCCAGCGACACGCTGGCGCGGATCTCGCGCGCGGACATCCGGTCTGAAGGGCTCATCGGGGGCTTGCAGGCGGCTGGCACGGGCACGCGGCGCACTGGCGCATTGGCGTGTCCTCGACCCGCGTGGCTATAGTAACAAGTTGACCTTCACGCCCTCGACGATGGACTGCCTTCGCGTCCGCGGTGCCCGCACGCACAACCTGAAGAACGTCGACCTCGACCTGCCGCGCGGCAGGCTGGTCGTGATCACCGGGCTGTCCGGGTCGGGCAAGAGTTCGCTCGCCTTCGACACGCTGTATGCGGAAGGCCAGCGCCGCTACGTCGAGTCGCTGTCGGCCTACGCGCGCCAGTTCCTGCAGCTGATGGAAAAGCCCGACGTCGACCTGATCGAAGGGCTGAGTCCGGCGATCGCCATCGAGCAGAAGGCGGGCCTGCACAATCCGCGCTCGACGGTGGGCACGGTGACCGAGATCCACGACTACCTGCGCCTGCTGTTCGCGCGCGTCGGCCGGCCGCATTGTCCCGACCATCCGCAGCAGCCGCTCGAGGCGATGAGCGTGGCGCAGATGGTCGATGCGGCGCTCGCGCTGCCGGTGGACGCGCGGGTGGTCGTGCTGGCGCCGCGGGCGCGCGAACGCAAGGGGGAGTTCGCCGAGCTGTTCGCCGACCTGCAGGCACAGGGGTTCGTGCGCGTGCGCGTCGATGGCGCGATCGTCGAGATGCAGGAGCTGCCGACGCTGTCGCGCCACGAGAAGCATTCGATCGATGTGGTCGTCGACCGCCTGAAGGTGCGGCCGCAGGCGCGGCAGCGCTTCGCCGAGTCCTTCGAGACGGCGCTGCGCCTGGCCGACGGACGGGCGCTGCTGCTCGATACCGACAACGGCACCGAGCAGCTGTTCTCCAGCCGCCACGCCTGCCCGCTGTGCTCGTACGCGGCGCCGGACCTCGAGCCGCGGCTGTTCTCGTTCAACAGCCCCGCCGGCGCCTGCCCCGACTGCGACGGACTCGGCCGCGTCGACTACTTCGACGAGGCGCGGGTGGTCGAGCACCCGGAGCTGTCGCTGGCGGGCGGCGCGATCCCGGGGTGGGACCGGCGCAATGCCCATTACTTCCAGCTGCTCGCCTCGGTGGCGCGCCACGCCGGCGTCGACCTCGACCTGCCGTGGCGCGAGCTGCCAGTGTCGTTCCGGCGGCTGGTGCTCGACGGTTCGGGCGACGAGGACATCGCCTTCACCTACACCGGCGAGCGCGGCCGCAGGGTCACTCGCCGCCATCCGTTCGAAGGTGTGCTGCCGAGCCTGGAACGTCGCTGGCGCGAGACCGACTCGCCGGCCGTGCGCGAGGCGCTCGGCAGGATGCGCGGCTCGCGGCCGTGCCCGGCCTGCGGCGGCGCGCGGCTGCGCCGCGAGGCCAGGCACGTGTTCGTCGGCGACGGCGAGTCACGACGGGCGATCTTCGAGGTCGAGCGGGCGCCGCTGGCCGAGGCGCTGCGCTACTTCGAGTCGCTGCCGCTGCACGGCGCCCGCGCCGAGGTCGGCGCGCGGATCGTGCGCGAGATCGTGGCGCGGCTGCGCTTCCTCGCCGACGTCGGCCTCACCTACCTCACGCTCGACCGCGCCGCCGACACGCTCTCCGGCGGCGAGGCGCAGCGCATCCGCCTGGCCTCGCAGATCGGCTCCGGGCTGACCGGCGTGATGTACGTGCTCGACGAACCGTCGATCGGCCTGCACCCGCGCGACAACGCGCGGCTGATCGCCACGCTGAAGCGGCTGCGCGATCTCGGCAATACGGTGCTGGTGGTCGAGCACGACGAGGAAGCGATCCGCGCCGCCGATCACGTGGTCGACATGGGCCCGGGCGCAGGCGCGCACGGCGGCGCGGTCGTCGCCGCCGGAGCGCCGGAGCAGATCGAGCGCGCGCCGGCGTCCCTGACCGGCGCCTACCTTGCCGGGCGTCACCGCATCGAGGTGCCGGCGGCGCGGGTGCCGCCGGGGCTGGGCTGGCTGAAGCTCACGGGCGCCCACGGCAACAACCTGAAGCAGGTCGACCTCAAACTTCCGGTGGGGCTGTTGGTCTGCGTGACCGGCGTGTCCGGCTCGGGCAAGTCGACGCTGATCAACGACACGCTCGCCGCCGCGGTGGCCCGCCACGTGCACGGCGCGGCCGCCGAGCCGGCGCCGTACGCAGCGATCGAGGGGCTGGAGCACTTCGACAAGATCATCTGCGTCGACCAGAGCCCGATCGGCCGCACGCCGCGCTCCAACCCGGCGACCTACACGGGGCTGTTCACGCCGATCCGCGAGCTGTTCGCCGAGACGCCGATCGCGCGCGAGCGCGGCTACGAGGCCGGCCGCTTCTCGTTCAACGTTAAGGGCGGCCGCTGCGAGGCCTGCCAGGGCGATGGCCTGATCAAGGTCGAGATGAACTTCCTGCCCGACGTCTACGTGCCCTGCGACGCCTGCCACGGCCGCCGCTACAACCGCGAAACGCTGGAGGTGCTGTACAAGGGCAGCAACATCGCCGAGGTGCTCGACCTCACGGTGGAGGACGCGGCGCAGTTCTTCGGCGCCGTGCCGGTGCTGGCGCGCAAGCTGGCGCTGCTTTCGGACGTCGGCCTCGGCTACCTGCGGCTCGGCCAGAGCGCGGTGACGCTGTCCGGCGGCGAAGCGCAGCGGGTCAAGCTGTCGCTGGAACTGTCCAAGCGCGACACCGGGCGCACGCTGTACGTGCTCGACGAGCCGACCACGGGCCTGCACTTCCACGACGTGTCGCTGCTGCTCGCGGTGCTGCACCAGCTGCGCAACGCCGGCAACACCGTGGTGGTGATCGAGCACAACCTCGACGTGATCAAGACCGCCGACTGGGTGATCGACCTCGGCCCGGAAGGCGGCGACGCCGGCGGCCGCATCGTCGCCACCGGGCCGCCGGAGGCGATCGCCGCCGACCCTGCCAGCCACACCGGCCGCCATCTGCGCGCGACGCTCGCGCGCGCCTCCAGCCGCGCCGCCGCCTGAGCGCGCCCGGCCGCTCCGAAGCGCTCAGCCCGCGGCGCGAAGCGTCGCGGGACAGCCCGATCGGCGCGCCCGGCCGCTCCGAAGCGCTCAGCCCGCGGCGCGCAGCGTCGCGGGGTTGCGCGGCGACGCCACGACCCCGTCAGGCGCGCAACCTGCCGAGCACCGCGCCGGCGCCGTCCGGCCCGAGCCGCACGATCAATCCCTCGCCCATCGCCGCCGACTCGCCGGTGAGCGCGGCGATGTTCACCATGTGCGTGACCAGCGCCACCCGCTGGCGCGCGCCCTGGCGTGCCAGCCAGGCGCGCAGCGCCGCGGTCTGCGTCGCGCGGGTGCTGCCGTCGGCGAAGAACGAATTCAGCGCCTCGAGAACCTCGACCTCGTGGCGCGGGAAGGCGAGCCGCGCCGTCTCCAGGCACCGGCACCAGCGGCTGGACAGCACCGCGTCAAAGGCGATGCCGCGCCGCGCGATTTCGGCGCCGAATGCCCGCGCCTCGGCCCGACCGGCCTCGGAAAGATTGCGCTGGGTGGCGCAGTCGTCGAGGCGGAAGCCGGGCGGGTCGCCGATGCCGGGCACGGTGCTGGCGTGACGCATCAGCAGCGCGCAGCCGCCGGCGGCGAGCGCCCGCCACGCCGCCTCGTCCGCCCGCGCCGCGACCGCCGCGGCGCCGCCGGCCAGCAGCGGTACCGCGCGCAGGAGCAGGCGCCGGCTGCGGTTCACTTCTCGCTCAGCTTCAGTTCGGCCAGTTCGAGCGCTTCCTGCGGTCCGCGCAGCACCAGCACGTCGCCCGCCTCCAGCACCAGCTCCGGCGCCGGGTCCGCGCCGCGGATGCCGCGGCGGCGCACCGCAGTGACCTCGGTGCCGAGGGCATCCAGACCGAGGCTGCCGAGCGCGCGGCCGGCCGCCGCCGCGCCAGGTTCGACTGCCACGGAGTGCAGCCGCTCGTGCGCGTCGTCGTCCTCGAAGTCGACATGGTCGTCGGCACCGTGGAAGTAGCCGCGCATGTGGCGGTAGCGGGAGTCGCGCGCCTTCTGCACCTGGCGCACGACGCGCGACACCGGCACGCCGAGCAGCACCAGCGCGTGCGAGCCGAGCATCAGGCTGCCCTCGAACACCTCGGGCACGACCTCGGTGGCGCCGGCCTTCAGGATCCGGTCCAGATCGCTGTCGTCCTGGGTGCGCACGATCACCGGCAGCTTCGGGTTCAGCTCCTGCGCGAAATGCAGCACCTTGAGCGCCGAGTGCACGTCGTTGTAGCTGACCACCAGCGCCGCCGCGCGCGCCACGCCGGCGGCGACCAGCGCCTCGCGGCGGGCGGCGTCGCCGTAGACGACCGAGTCGCCGGCGGCGGTGGCCTCACGAACGCGGTCCGGGTCGAGATCGAGCGCCACGTAGCCGATGTTTTCCTCGGCCAGCATGCGGGCGAGGTGCTGGCCGCTGCGCCCGTAGCCGGCGATGATCACGTGCCTTTCGCTGGCCATCGAACGGGCGGCGATCTTGTGCAGTTCGAGCGCGCGCAGCATCCACTCCGAGGCCACGAAGCGCATCGCGATGCGGTCGCTGTACTGCACGAGGAACGGCGCCGCCAGCATCGACAGCAGCATCGCCGCCAGCACGACCTGGCGCAGCGTCGGGTCCAGCAGCGGCGCGCCCTGGGCCAGCAGCACGAAGCCGAACTCGCCGGCGGTGGCGAGCCCCAGCCCGGTGCGGATCGCCGTGCCCGCCGAGGCGCCGAAGCCACGCGCCAGGCCGACGATCAGCAGGCACTTGAAGGCCACCGGCCCGACCAGCGCGAGCAGGACCCAGCCCAGCTGCTCGACCACGATCCTCAGGTCGAGCAGCATGCCGATGGTGATGAAGAACAGGCCGAGCAGCACGTCGCGGAACGGCTTGATGTCCTCCTCGACCTGGTGCCTGAACTCGGTTTCGGCAATGAGCATGCCGGCGACGAAGCTGCCCAGCGCGAGCGACAGCCCGGCACGTTCGGTGAGCCAGGCCAGGCCGAGCGCGATCAGCAGCACGTTGAGCACGAAAAGCTCGTGCGCGCGGCGCCTGGCCACGAGGTGCAGCCACCGCCGGATCACCCACCGCCCCCCGGCCAGCAGCAGCGTCAGCAGCAGCACCGCCTTGAGCACGGCCCAGCCGAGCCCCTCGACCAGGTCGGCCGAACGCGCGACCAGCGCCGGGATCGCCACCAGCAGCGGCACCACCGCCAGGTCCTGGAACAGGAGCACGCCGACCATGCGCCGGCCGTGCTCGGTCTCCAGTTCGAGGCGATCGGTCAGCAGCTTCATGAGGATCGCCGTCGAGGACATCGCCAGCGTCGCCCCGAGGACGAACACCGCCGACAGCGACAGCGGCAGCAGCAGGCCGACCATCCAGCCGGCCAGCAGCACCAGCACCACCGTCAGCAGCACCTGCGCCATGCCCAGGCCGAAGACCAGGCTGCGCATCGTCCTGAGCTTGGGCAGCGAGAACTCCAGGCCGATGGAGAACATCAGGAATACGACGCCGAACTCGGCCAGATAGCGGGTTTCCTGGGCCTCTGGCACCCAGCCCAGCGCGTGCGGCCCGATCAGGATGCCGACCGCGAGATAGCCCAGCATCGGCGGCAGGTTGAGCAGCCGGAACGCCACCACGCCGAAGACGGCAGCAGCCAGGAGGAGCAACGTCAGTTCGAGTGCGGTCGGCATGCAATCGGCCGGATCGTCTAAGACGAGCAAGAGCCATGCCAGGGACAGGTCGCCAGAGTATCATCGTCCGCGCCTGACGCCGCTGCTCGATCGACCGGCCCGCACCGAGACGATGCCCCCTTCCACGGCCAAGACCGTACCTGGCGCCAACGCGCTCGAACTGGCGCGCTCGGTGCTGCGGATCGAGGCGGAGGCCGTGGCCGCGCTGGTCGATCGCCTCGACGGCGCCTTCCTCGGCGCCGTCGACCTGCTGCTGAAGTGTCGCGGCCGGGTCGTCGTCAGCGGGGTGGGCAAGAGCGGACTGGTCGGCCGCAAGATCGCCGCCACCATGGCCTCGACCGGCACGCCGGCGATGTTCGTCCACGCCGCCGAGGCCGCGCACGGCGACCTGGGCATGATCACCCGCAGCGACGTGCTGGTGGCGCTGTCTTACTCGGGCGAGACCGAGGAACTGCTGACGATCGTGCCGGCGCTCAAGCGCGAAGGCACGCCGCTGCTGGCGATCACCGGCGCCGCGGGCTCCACGCTCGCCCGCCACGCCGACGTGCACCTGGACGTGCGCGTCGACAAGGAAGCTTGCCCGCTGAACCTCGCCCCGACCTCCTCGACGACCGCGATGCTCGCGCTCGGCGACGCGCTGGCGGTGGCCTGCCTTGACGCCCGCGGCTTCGGGCCGGAGGACTTCGCCCGCTCGCATCCCGGCGGCGCGCTCGGACGCCGGTTGCTGACCCGGGTCGAGGACGTGATGGCCCGCGGCGACGCGGTGCCGTCGGTGCCACTGACCGCCACCGTGATGGAGGCGATCCGCGAGATCTCTCTGAAGCGGCTCGGCATGACCGCCGTGCTCGACGACGACGGCCGCGTGGCCGGCATCTTCACCGATGGCGACCTGCGCCGGCTGCTGGAGCGCGGCGCCAGCGTGCGCGACCTCTCGGTGGCCGAGGTGATGACGCGCCGGCCGCTGACCATCGGCCCGGAGGTGCTGGCGGCCGAAGCGGCGAGGCTGATCGAGTCGACGTTGAGAAACCAGTTGCTGGTCGTCAAGGACGGCCGGCTGGTCGGGGCGCTGCACGCGCACGACCTCACTGCGGCGAGGGTGCTTTGAGCGCGCCGGGCCGCCCCAAGCGCCCACTTAGAAGCGCGCAGCGCGGAGGACAACATGCAGGCAGGCCCAGCGCGGCCACCGGCGAAGGCCGAAGCGCGGTGCTCGCCGACGCGGCCCGCGCGCAGGCCGAGCGGCGGGCCGCCGCGGTCCGGCTGCTCGTTGTCGACGTGGACGGCGTGCTGACCGACGGCCGCCTGTACTTCGGCCCGGACGGCGAAGCGCTGAAGGCGTTCGACGTGCGCGACGGCCACGGCATCAAGCTGCTGCGCGAGGCGGGCATCGAAGTGGCGGTCCTGACCGCGCGCAACTCGCCGATCGTCGACCGCCGGGTGCGCGAACTCGGCATCGAGCGCGTGATCCAGGGCGCCGCCGACAAGGCCGCCGCCTTCGCGGCCCTGGCCGAGGCGGTCCGCATTGCGCCGGCCGAATGCGGCTACATCGGCGACGACTGGCCCGACCTGCCGGTGCTGGCGCAGGTCGGCCTCGCCGCCACGGTCGCCGACGCGGTAGCCGAGGTCCGCCGCGCCGCGCACTGGATCAGCCGGGCCCCCGGGGGCCGCGGCGCAGTGCGCGAACTGGCCGAGTTCATCCTCCGCGCGCAGGGGCGCTTCGAGCCCCTGCTGCGCCGGTACCGGCCGGCGGCCGCCAGCGATGCGTGACCGGCTGTCCGTGCTGATCGCGGCCCTGCTGCTGGCGTTCGTCACCGCGGCCAGCTACTGGTATTCGCGCGAGATGCGCAAGCCCGTCAGCCGCACGCCGCCGACCCCGGGGACGCCGGACTTCATCGTCGACCGCGTGGTGCTGACGCAGTTCGACGATCGCGGCAAGGCGCGCTACCGGCTGTTCGCCGAGCGGCTGTCGCACTTCAACGAGAACGACGACCTCGAACTGCAGCGGCCGCGGCTGGTCAGCCTGCTGCCCGACCAGCCGCAGGTGCAGGCGACGTCGCTGCGCGCGCGCGTGATCAACGCCGGCGAGCGGGTGCTGATGGACGGCGACGTGCTGCTGCAGCGCGCGGCGGGACCGACGCAACCGGCCTTGTCGATACGCACGGCGCGAATGACGGCCGTCCCGGACGAGGAGCGCTTCACGACCGAGGTGCCGGTCACCATCGAACGCGGCGATGCGCGGCTCGACGGCAACGCCATGGAATACGACAACCTCCGGCGCGTGATGACGCTCAGCGGCGGGCTGAAGGGCGAAATGGCGCCGGCGCCGCGCTGACCGGGAGAACCGATGCGCTTTTCCTGCCTCATCGTGCTGCTGGCGCTCGCGCTGCCGGTGCACGCCGAACGCGCCGACCGCGACCAGCCGACGATCATCGAGGCCGACCGCGGCGTGTTCGACGAACTGAAGCAGGTCAACGTCGTGACCGGCCGGGCAACGCTGACCAAGGGCTCGCTGCGCATTACCGGCGAGCGGATGGAACTTCGCACCCGCCCGGACGGCTACCGCATGGCGATCGTGACGGCCGCGCCCGAGGCGCTGGCCACGCTGCGCCAGCGGCGCGACGCCACGCGGCCTGGCATCGAAGAGACGATCGAAGGCGTGGCCGAGCGCATCGAATGGGACGAGCGCAGCGAAACGGTGCGTTTCTTCAATCGCGCCCAGTGGAAGCGCCTCGAAAACGGCGTCGTCCGCGACGAGGTCAGCGGCAGCGTCATCACCTACGACGCGGTGGCGTCGACCTATCGCGTCGACGGCGGCGAGCGTGGCGACGGGCGCGTCCGCGCGGTGATCGCGCCGCGCAGCCCCGAAGGCGCGAAGAGCGAGCCGGCACCGCTGCGGCCGGCCACCGAGCTGCCGGCGGGACGCAAGTGAAGCTTTGCCGGAACGAGCGCCGGCGCGCGGCGGTGACGTGCGTGATGCCGCCGTTGGTGCCCGCGCCGCATCCGGGGCCAGCGCGCGGTTGCCGGTTGGCGCGGCTCCGCGCGCGGAGCCGCGACCGGTGAACACGCCCGACAGCGCAGCGACGGACAGCGCCGCCGGCGTGCGCGAGACGCGCGCCGGCAGCCGCCTGCTGGTCGAGCACCTGCACAAGCGCTACGGCGCAAGGGTCGTGGTCAAGGACGTCTCGCTGTCGGTCGAGGCAGGCGCGGTCGTCGGACTGCTCGGCCCCAACGGCGCCGGCAAGACGACCTGCTTCTATATGGTCGTCGGCCTGATCCCGATGGACGGCGGCTCGATCCTGCTCGATGACGTCTCGATCGCGCACCTGCCGATCCACCGTCGGGCGCGCCTGGGCCTGTCGTACCTGCCGCAGGAAGCGTCGGTCTTCCGCCGACTGACGGTCGAAGAGAACGTGCGCGCGGTGCTCGAGCTGCAGCTCGGCGACGACGGCCAGCCGCCGCCGGCCGCGGAGATCGCGCGCCGTCTGGACATACTGCTCGACGACCTGCAGATCGACCACCTGAGAACGCACAGCGCGCTTTCGTTGTCCGGCGGCGAGCGGCGTCGGGTCGAGATCGCCCGCGCCCTGGCGGCCGCGCCGCGCTTCATCCTGCTCGACGAGCCGTTCGCCGGCATCGATCCGATCGCCGTGATCGAGATCCAGCGCATCGTCCGCTTCCTCAAGGAACGGGGCATTGGCGTGCTGATCACCGACCACAACGTGCGCGAGACGCTGGGCATCTGCGACCACGCCTACATCATCAACGAAGGCCAGGTGCTTGCCGCCGGCAGCCCGCACGAGATCGTCGAGAACGAGTCGGTGCGCCGCGTCTACCTCGGCGAGCACTTCAGGATGTAGCCCGATGGCGGTCAAGCCCGGCCTGCAACTGAAGCTCGGCCAGCAGCTGGCGCTGACGCCGCAGCTGCAGCAGTCGATCCGCCTCCTCCAGCTGTCGACACTCGAGCTGGCGCAGGAAATCGAACAGGCGCTGAACGACAACCCGCTGCTCGAGTGCGAGAACCCGCTGGTCGACGTCGCCATGCGCATCGCGTCGGACGGCGCGATCATCAACGGCGCACCCGTCTCGACGCCGGCCGCATCCGAGCCCGGCACGGAAGAAGGTCCGACGGACTCCGGCGAGGCCGAGCCGCCGGTCGGCGCCGCCGGCCTGGAATGGGCCGCCCCGCGGGGCGAGCGCGATGACGACGACGAGGGCCCCGGCGCCTGGGCCTCGACGTCGGTCTCGCTGTGCGATCACCTGAAGACCCAGCTCGCGGTGACCCAGGTTTCCGCGCGCGATCGCGCGCTGGTCGAAATGCTGATCGAGTCGCTCGACGACCAGGGTTATCTCGCGGTTTCGCTCGAGGAAGCGCTGGCGCTGTGCCCGCCGCAGGCGAACGTCGAGCTGCAGGACCTGGCCACCGCGCTGAAGCTGCTGCAAAGCTTTGATCCGCCGGGGATCGGCGCGCGCAGCGCGGCCGAGTGCCTGTCGATCCAGCTCGATACGCTGGCGCGCCAGATGCCTCCGCCCTTCCCGGCGACCTCGATCGACCATGCCAGGCGCATCGTCAGTGAACACTTGCCATTGTTGGCTGCGAAGGATTTCGCGAAGCTGGCGAAAACCCTCGAGCTGACCGAGGACGAGGTCCTGCAGGCGCATGCGCTGATTCGTAGACTCAATCCGCATCCGGGGGTAGGCTTTGGGACGCAGGTTGTCGGCTATGTCGTGCCCGACATCCTGGTGCGGAAAGTCCACAACCGATGGGTCGCGCAGATCAATCCGGACGTGATGCCGCGACTGCGGCTGAACCAGGCTTTCGCAACGGCGGTCAGACAGGAACGCAGCAAGGAAGGCTCTTCGCAGTGGTCCTCCCGCCTCCAGGAAGCGCGCTGGCTGATCCGCAACATCCAGCAGCGCTTCGAAACGATCCAGCGGGTGGCGCAGGCGGTCGTCGATCGCCAGCACGGGTTCTTCAGCCACGGCGCCATTGCCATGCGGCCGCTGGTGCTGCGCGAGATCGCCGAGATCGTCGACCTGCACGAGTCGACGATTTCGCGCGTGACGACCCACAAGTACATGTCGACGCCGTTCGGCGTGTTCGAGCTGAAATACTTCTTCGGCAGCCACGTGGCGACCGATACCGGCGGCGCGGCCTCCAGCACGGCCATCCGCGCCTTGATCAAGCAACTGATTGGAGAGGAGAACGCGAAGGACCCGCTGTCCGACAGCCGGATTGCCGAACTGCTCGCTGACCAGGGCATCGTGGTGGCGCGACGCACCGTCGCCAAGTACCGCGAGGCGCTGAAGATCCCGGCAGTGGCATTGCGCAAGACCCCTTGAAATGAACCGGCCGGCTCCTCCGGCCATCCACGACGGGAGTGCTGCATGAACCTCATCATCCATGGTCATCACGTCGAAGTGACGCCGGCGCTGCGCGACTACGTCCACGGCAAGCTGGAAAGGATCCGCCGCCACTTCGACAACGTGATCGACGCTGACGTGGTGCTGGCAGTCGAAGACAAGCTCAGACAGCGCGCCGAGATCACCCTGCGCGTGCGCGGCAGCAGCCTGCATGCCGAGTCGACCGACGGCGACATGTACGCGGCGATCGACATGCTGATGGACAAGCTCGACCGCCAGATCCTGCGCCACAAGGACCGGGTCAAGACGCACACCCGCGACCCGCTGAAGCATCAGCAGGTGCAGTAGCGGCAGCGCGCGGCAGTTCCGCTGAACGGCCCGCCCGCGCGGGCCGTCTTGCCTTCCGAGCGGCGATCGGTGGCGTCAACCGGCGGCAGCGGCGGCGCGTTTGCCGTGCCAACTACGCTCCGGATTGCGAACTCGTTGCCGCGGGGCAACATTTGTGCGACTAGGCGTGAGCCTCAGCCACATCGACCTCATGTTCCGCATCCGCCTGCCTATACTTCGCGCCGCGGTGCCTCATTGAGACGGCTGGCGACGCCCGGCCAGGGCGCTCCCGATATGAAGAATTGCCTCCGGCTTCCGGCCTTCGCCGGCGTTTCACCAGACGGGCTGACGGGTTAGCGTGCCTGTCATCGTTCGCGCCCGGGCTTCCGTCTGACCGGCCATGAACCAGATCTCCCGCCTCCTGCCCGTTGCCAATATCGCGCTCGACATGCAGGCGTCGAGCAAGAAGCGCGTCTTCGAGCAGGTCGGCCTGCTGTTCGAGAACAACCAGGCGATCGCCCGCGCGACCGTCTTCGACAGCCTGTTCGCCCGCGAGCGGCTCGGCTCGACCGGGCTCGGCCAGGGCGTGGCGATCCCGCACGGCCGCATCAAGGGACTGAAGGAGGCCGTCGCCTCCTTCGTCAGGCTGGCCGAGCCGATCGCCTTCGATGCGCCCGACGGGCGGCCCGTGCGGCTGCTCGTCGTGCTGCTCGTTCCCGAGCAGGCCACGCAGCAGCACCTGGACATCCTGTCCGAACTGGCGCAGATGCTTTCGGACCGGACCTTCCGCGAAAGCCTGCTGCAGGCTGCCGATCCCGGCGTCGCCCACACCCTGCTGGCGCAGTGGGAGCCGATGCGCCCGGCGGCATAGCCGAAGGCGGCGCCGCGCCCGAGCGCCGGCTCGATCGATGCTGACCCTGCAGACGCTGTTCGACGACAACGAGCAGTCGCTGAAGCTCGGCTGGGTTGCCGCTCGGCGCGGCGGCCAGAAGACGCTGCGCGAGGCCACCGGCGCCGAAGTGCGGGCCGCCGACATCGTCGGCCACCTGAACCTGGTCCACCCCGACCGGCTGCACGTCCTCGGCGCGCCCGAGGTGAACTACATGACGCGCATGGACAGCGCCCGGCGCGCCCACTACGCGAACGACCTGATCGCCGGCGGCGCGCTCGGCATGATCGTCGCCGAGGGGTTGAAGCTACCGGAGGACATGACCGCCGTTGCCGAGCGCGGCGGCCTCGCCCTGTTCGCCTCGCCGATGGCCGCGGCGGTGGTCATCGACTGGCTGCGCGTGTACCTGAACAAGACGCTCGCCGCCCACTGCACGATGCATGGCGTCTTCATGGACGTGCTCGGCATGGGCGTGCTGATCGCCGGCGAATCGGGTGTCGGCAAGAGCGAACTGGGGCTGGAACTGATCAGCCGCGGCCACGGCCTGGTCGCCGACGACGTGGTCGACTTCGCCCGCACCGAGCTCGATGCGATCGAGGGCCTCTGTCCGCCGCTGCTGGCCAACCTGCTCGAGGTCCGCGGCCTCGGCCTGCTCGACATCAAGGCCATCTTCGGCGAGACCGCCGTGCGCCGGAAGATGAAGCTGCGACTGATCGTCGAACTGCGCCGGCAGGCCGTGGCCACCGTGGAGCGGCTGCCGCTGGCCGGCACGACCGAGGAAGTGCTGGGACTGCCGATCCACAAGGTCGTCATCCCGGTGGCCGCCGGCCGCAACCTGGCGGTGCTGCTGGAGGCGGCCGTGCGCAACACCATCCTCAAGCTGCGCGGCATCGACACGATGGCCGAGTTCATGCAGCGGCAACGGCAGGCGATCGACGACGGCCAGCCCGGCGCGGACGGTCAACCCGGGGTGGTCTAATTCCGTTCGGGACTGGCCGCGGCGAAGTGTCCGTGCCGACGGCGCACCCGCAACCGACCGAGGAGAACATCGATGCACAAGACGCTGCTGCTTGCCGCCTGCCTGGCGCTGCCGTTGACCGGCTTCGCCGCCGAAGAGAAGAAGCTGACCCCTCAGCAGGAAAAGATGGCCACCTGCAACAAGGAGGCCTCGGCCAAGAACCTCAAGGGCGAGGACCGCGACAAGTTCATGTCGACCTGCCTGTCGGCGAAGGCAGCGCCGACCCAGCAGGAAAAGATGACCGCCTGCAACAAGGAAGCCTCGGCCAAGGCCCTGAAGGGCGATGAACGCAAGAGCTTCATGTCCAAGTGCCTGAGCGCCGGCTGAGCCGGCATTGCCGCCTCAGCGGGCTTTCACGGCAAGGGCGCGACCTCGCGCCCTTTGTCCTTTCTCCGTCGCGCGTGACAGAATCGGTCGCGCGATCCGGCGCTCTAGAGGTCACGTCGGGCGGCTCCAGGTTTCCTCGACCCCCGCCGGGGGCGAGCTTGGCGCAGCCCGGCCCTGGAGGCGCTCAGCGAGGGTGCGTCTCCGATGCGGCTGGTGTTGATCACGGGCATGTCCGGCTCCGGCAAGTCGGTCGCGCTGCGGCTGCTGGAGGACATCGGCGCTTACTGCGTCGACAACCTGCCGCCGCGCTTCCTGGTCCAGCTTGCCGGTTACCTCGAAGCCGCCGGCCACCAGGAAGTCGCCGTCTCGGTCGACGCGCGTTCCGAACTGTCGCTGGCCGAGCTGCCGCAGATCATCGGCCATCTGCGCAACGCCGGGCACGACCTGCGCGTGCTCTTTCTCACCGCCTCGACCGAAGCGCTGGTGCACCGCTACTCCGAGACGCGCCGGCGCCATCCGCTGTCCGAACGGCTGGCGATGGCCGAAAGCGGCCTGGAGCCGACGCTGACCGAGTCGATCGAGGCCGAGCGCGAACTGCTGGCGCCGCTGGACAAGATGGGCTATGTCGTCGACACCAGCCACCTGGCGCCCGGCACCCTTCGCGAGTGGGTGCGCCAGTTCGCGGACAGCGCGCCGGCAACGCTGACCCTGGCCTTCGAGTCCTTTGCCTTCAAGAATGGCGTGCCGGCGGCGGCCGACCTGCTGTTCGACGTGCGCAACCTGCCGAACCCGTTCTACGAGCCGCGGCTGAAGCCGCTCACCGGACTCGACGCGCCCGTCAAGGACTATCTGGCCAGCGCACCGATCGTCGGCCGCATGGTCGACGACATCGAAGCGTTCATCGAGAAGTGGCTGCCGAGCTACCGCGCCGACAACCGCCACTACCTGACGGTGGCCATAGGCTGCACCGGCGGGCAGCACCGCTCGCCCTACGTGGTCGAGCAGCTCGCCGCGCGCTTTGGTGCACGCGGGCAGCAGCGGGTACTGACGCGCCATCGCAAGCTCGGCCGCTGATGCCGTTGCCGCTGTTCCCGCTGAACGCCGTGCTCTTTCCCGGCGGCGTGCTGCCGCTGCGCGTGTTCGAGGCGCGCTACATGGACATGGTGCGCGACTGCATGAAGCGCGCGGCGCCGTTCGGCGTGGTGCTGATCACGCGCGGCGCGGAAGTCGGCGCGCCGGCGGCGACGGAGTCGGTCGGCACGCTGGCGCGCATCGCCGCGTGGGACATGCCACAGCTCGGAGTGCTGCACCTGCGGGCGATCGGCGGCGATCGCTTTCGCATCACCCGGCAGGACGTCCGCGCCGACGGGCTGCAGGTCGCCGAGGTCGAGGCCATCGAGCCCGACGACGACACACCACTGCCGGACGCCTTCCTCGCCTGTGCCGACCTGCTGCAAAGGATCGTCGCCGACACGGGCCGGGCGACTGCCGAGACCGATGCGCCTGCCGAAGGCGCGGTCGCCCCGATGCCGTTCGAGCCGCCATTCCGGTTCGACTCCAGCGTCTGGATCGGCAACCGGCTGTGCGAGCTCATGCCGGTGCCGCTGCGCGCGAAGCAGAAGCTGATGGAGCTTCAGGACGCGGTCTCGCGCCTGGAGCTGGTGCAGCGCTACCTCACCCAGCACGGCGTGTTCAGGCAGAAGTAGCGATCCATCCGACCTCGCCGCCATGCCGAGAATTCCCTACCAACCCGAAGACCTCGCCGAACCCGCGGCCCTCGTCGAGGCGATCCGCGCCCGGCGCGGCGGCCGCCTGCTCCACCTGGACCGCATGCTGCTGCACAGCCCCCCGCTGGCGGCCGGATGGAACGGATTCCTGAAGGCCGTTCGGACCGAGCTCGCGCTCGAACCGCGGCTGCGCGAACTGGCGATGTGTGCCGTAGCTTCGCTGAATGGCGCGCACTACGAGTTCCATCACCACGCGCCGGAGTTCCTGCGCGCGGGCGGAACCTCGCGGCAGGTCGAGGCCCTGCGCGCGCCGCTGCAGGCGGTCGACCGGACCGGTCTGTTCGACGACGCCGACCGCGCCGCGCTGAGGCTGACGATCGAGATGACCCGTCAGGTCGCCGTCGGCGACGACACCTTTGCCGCCGTCCACCGGGCGCTGGGCGACCGCGGCACGGTCGAACTCGTCGGCGTGATCGCGACCTACAACATGGTGTCGCGCTTCCTCGTCGCGCTCGGCGTCGAGCCCGAGCACTGACCGGGGCTACCGGGCGGGGCTGCGCCGCCGCCCGGGGTTGGCCGGCACCGGAGCGCCCGCCGCATCGGAAGCGATCTCGTGCAGCAGAGCACGCACCGGCGCGGGCAGGGGCGCAGCGTCGATTTCGCCCAGCGGCAGCCAGCGCCGATCGTCTTCGCGCAGCTCGGACGCGAGGCGATCGATGTCCAGCCGACGCGGCAGCAGCGTCAGCGAGAAGTGCGTGAAGGCGTGCCGGCGCGGCGGCATCGTGGTCAGCCTGCGCCGGGGATCAAGTGCCGCCGCCGCCCGCCGCAGCGCGGCGAGCGAATCGAACTGCGGCAGCGCGTACAGGCCGCCCCAGAGTCCGCTCGGCGCGCGCCGGTGCAGCAGGACGCGATCGCCGTGCAGGGCGACCAGGGCCCAGGCCCTGCGTCGCGGCAGGCGGCGCCGCGGCCGCGGCGCCGGCAGTTCTTCGACTCGGCCCGTCGCCAGCGCCGCGCACGTCTTGGCCACCGGGCAGCGCGCGCAGTCCGGCGCGCGCCGGGTGCAGACCGTGGCGCCGAGATCCATCAGCGCCTGCGTATAGGCGGGCATCTGCCTGCCGGGCGGCAGCAGCGACTCGGCAAGCGCCCAGAGCACGCGCTCGACCGCCGGCGCGCCGGGCCAGCCCTCGACGGCGAAGTGGCGCGACAGCACGCGCCTGACGTTGCCGTCGAGGATCGGCGCCCGCGCCGAGGCGCAGAACGCCGAGATGGCGCCGGCCGTCGAGCGGCCGATGCCCGGCAGCTTCGCCAGCGCCGCAGCATCGAGCGGCAGTCGGCCGCCGTGGTCTTCGACGATCCGTCTCGCACAGGCGTGCAGGTTGCGGGCGCGCGCGTAGTAGCCGAGGCCGGCCCAGAGCGCGAGCACGTCCTCGAGCGGCGCCGAGGCGAGCGCGGTCACGTCCGGGAAGCGGGCGCAGAAGCGCTCGAAGTAGGGGATGACCGCGGCGACCTGCGTCTGCTGCAGCATCACCTCGGACAGCCAGATGCGGTACGGATCCCGGCTCGCCTGCCAGGGCAGGTCGCGGCGGCCGCGCCTTGCCTGCCAGGCGACGAGCCGCGCGGCAAACGGGCGGTGCTTCCTAGGCGCTGACACTCTGCCGGGCGAAGCCCAGCTCCTCGGCGCTGAGCAGCGGCATCTCCTCGTCCGTCGTCTCCGGCGACGGCACCGGCTCCAGCGCCGGCGCGCCGCGCGCGAGCGTCCGGGCGCGGGCCAGCTGCGCCTTCAGCGCCTCGATCTTCTGCTGCGCGTCGTCGAGCGCCGCCTCCAGCTCGCCGATGCGGCCGTCGAGCGATTCCTGCGCGTCGCGGATTTTCTGCACCGACTCGGCCCGCTTGACCAGCTGCGCGCGCTGCTCGCGCACCTGCGACTCCATCGGCGGCAGCAGCGAGCCGACCCAGGCCTCGACGTCCCGCTCGGCGGCAACGAACAGGTCGCGCGACTTGGCGACCACCGTCTCCAGGAAGCGTTCGATCAACCCCCACTTGCCGTGCGTGAGGACGACGAAGGTGCCGAACTGCACCCGGGCGACCTCCTGCATGCGGTCCAGCTCGTTGAGGTAG
>Ga0114939_10000802_pt1 | contig 25935 bp, 19 predicted proteins | sample AshMeaCrysSpring_FD_87196 | JGI IMG/M metagenome (GOLD analysis project Ga0114939, IMG submission 87196) | Groundwater microbial communities from Big Spring, Nevada to study Microbial Dark Matter (Phase II) - Ash Meadows Crystal Spring | ecosystem: Environmental > Aquatic > Deep subsurface >...
ACGACGCGTCCGCCGCCGCCGCCGCCTTCCGGCCCGAGATCGATGATCCAGTCCGCCTCCGCGATGACGTCCAGATTGTGCTCGATCACGACCACCGTGTTGCCGGCATCGACCAGGCGATGCAGCACGCGGATCAGCTTCTCGACATCGGCCATGTGCAGGCCGACGGTCGGCTCGTCCAGCACGTACAGCGTCTGCGCCGCATTCTCGCGACCGGGCCGCAACCGCGCGAGCTCCGTGACGAGCTTGATGCGCTGCGCCTCGCCGCCCGAGAGCGTCGGGCTCGGCTGGCCGAGCGTCAGGTAGCCCAGACCGACGTCCTGCAGCAGCGTCAGCGCGTGATGCACCTTCGGATGCGCCGCGAAGAAGCCGACCGCGTCGTCGACGCTCATCGCCAGCACGTCGCCCACACTCTTGTCACGCCACGCAACCGCCAGCGTCTCGGCATTGAAGCGCCGGCCGCCGCACACGTCGCAGAGGACCTTCACGTCGGGCAGGAAGCTCATCTCGACGGTCTGCACGCCTTGCCCTTCGCATGCCTCGCAACGCCCGCCCGCGGTGTTGAACGAGAAGCGGCTGGGCCCGTAGCCGCGGACCTTCGCCTCGGTCGTGTTCGCGAACAGCTTGCGCACGTCGTCCCAGAAGCCCACGTACGTGGCCGGGCAAGACCGCGGCGTCTTGCCGATCGGAGTCTGGTCGACCTCGAGCACGCGCGCGATGGCCTCGAAGCCATCGATGCGGTCGCACCCCACCCACTGCGGCGGCTTCCGCTTGCCCTGCTGTGCCGTGCGCGCGCTCATGTTCGCGTGCAGCACGTCGCGTGCCAGGGTCGACTTGCCCGATCCCGACACGCCGGTCACGACCGAGAGCCGACCCAGCGGGAAGCGCGCCTTCGCCTTGCGCAGGTTGTGCAGCTGCGCACCGCGCACGACGAGACCCGGCGTGCTGCGCCTGACGGGCCGACGCGGCACGACCGGATGCCGCAGCGGCTGCGCCAGGAAGCGCCCGGTCAGTGAGTGTGGCGCGCGCACCAGGTCAGCCACCGAACCTTCACCGACGACGTGGCCACCGCGCGTGCCCGCGCCCGGCCCAAGGTCGAGCAGGTGATCCGCGCGACGGATCGTCTCCTCGTCGTGCTCGACCACGAGCAGCGTGTTACCCTTGTCCGCCAGCTTCTGCAGCGAATCGAGCAGGATGCGATTGTCGCGCGGGTGCAGGCCGATCGTCGGCTCGTCGAGCACATAGCACACGCCCTGCAGGTTCGACCCGAGTTGCGCCGCCAGGCGGATGCGCTGAGCCTCGCCACCCGACAGCGTCGGTGCCGAGCGATCGAGCGAGAGATAGCCGAGCCCGACGTCATTGAGGAACGACAGCCGTGACTTCGCCTCCACCTGCAGGTCGCGCGCGATCTCGGCCTCGCGCCCCTGCAGCTTCAGCCTGTCGAAGAACTCGAGCGCCTGCGCTACCGGCAACGCCGAGAGCTCGGCGATCGACTTGCCCTTGAACGTGACGTTCAGCGCGACGGGATTCAGGCGCTGCCCGTTGCAGGTCGGGCAAGGCGTGGCTTCGCCTTCGAACCACTCGTTCCACCAGACCTCCTCGCCCGACTGCTCCTCGTCGAAGCCGCTGATCTGCAGGCCGGTGCCGTAACAGCCCTCGCACCAGCCGTGCTTCGAGTTGTACGAGAACAGCCGCGGATCAAGCTCGGCAAAGCTGCGCGCGCACGAGGGGCACGCGCGCTTCGTCGAGAACACGCGCGTGCGGCCCTTGTCGACGACATGCGCGACACCCTTGCCGAACTCGAGCGCGCGGTCGAGGGCGGCGCGCAGTTCGATCTCCGTGCCGGCACCGACTTTCACTTCGCCCACCGGCAGCTCGATCGTGTGCTCGCGGAAGCGGTCGAGCCGCGGCCATTTCGCGGTGGGCAGCATGGCGCCATCGACCCGCAGCCCGGCGTAGCCCTTGGAGCGCGCCCACTTCGCGAGATCGGTGTAGTAGCCCTTGCGCGCGATGACCAGCGGCGCATACAGCTCGATCCGGCGGCCCTTCGCCTCACGCAAGAGCAGCGCGGCGATCGAGTCGGGGCTCTGCGGCTCGATCGGCACGCGGCAGTCCGGGCAGTGCTGCACGCCCAGCTTGACGTACAGCAGACGCAGGAAGTGATGCACCTCGGTGAGCGTGCCCACCGTGCTCTTGCGCCCGCCGCGGCTGGTGCGCTGCTCGATCGCGACGGTCGGCGGAATGCCGAAGATGGCATCGACGTCGGGACGGGAGGCGGGCTGCACGAACTGCCGCGCGTAAGCGTTGAGCGACTCCAGATAACGGCGCTGGCCTTCGGCGAAGACGATGTCGAACGCGAGCGTCGACTTGCCCGAGCCCGAGACCCCGGTCAGTACCGTCATGCCTGCGCGCGGGATCGTGACCTCGATATCGCGCAGGTTGTGCTCGCGCGCGCGGTGCACGACGATCGAGTCGCGCGCCTGGTCGGCGACCGCGTCGCGCATCACCGGCGCCAGCTGCAGGTCCGGCACGATCGCGCGACCGGCTGCCAGCACCGCCGCGCGTTCGGCGTCGTAATCGAGCAGCGCACGACCGGTGTGCGACGCGGGGGTGGCCATCACCTGCGCCGGCGTGCCGGCCACGAGCAGTTCGCCACCGCCCTCGCCGCCTTCCGGCCCCAGGTCGATGATCCAGTCGGAGGCGCGAATCACGTCGAGGTTGTGCTCGATGACCAGCAGCGAGTGCCCCGCGTCGAGCAGACGCTTGAACGCGCCGAGCAGCTTCGCGACGTCGTCGAAGTGGAGGCCCGTCGTCGGCTCGTCGAACAGGAACAACGTGCGGGGAGGCAATTGGGGACAGAGCCCTGACTGCGACGGAGTCAGGGCTCTGTCCCCATTTCCCTTCACGTCGTCGAGATGGCCGGCCAGCTTCAGGCGCTGCGCCTCGCCTCCCGAGAGCGTAGGCACGGGCTGTCCCAGCCGGAGGTAGTCGAGGCCGACCGCGGCCAACGGCTCGAGCCGATCGAGCACCTCGCGATCGTCCGCGAAGAACGCGACCGCCTCCGAGACCGTCATCTCGAGCACGTCCGCGATGCTGACGGGCGGACTCTCGTTGCGCCGGATGCGGACTTCGAGGATCTCCGGACGGAAGCGCTTGCCGTCGCAATCCGGGCAGCGCAGGTACACGTCCGAGAGGAACTGCATCTCGACGTGCTCGAAGCCGTTGCCGCCGCAGGTCGGACAGCGGCCGTTGCCCGAGTTGAACGAGAACGTGCCCACCGTGTAGCCGCGCTCAGCCGCGAGTGGATCGCGTGCGAAGCGCTTGCGGATCGCATCGAAGGCGCCGACGTACACCGCGGGGTTCGAGCGCGTCGTGCGACCGATCTGCGTCTGGTCGACCAGCACCACCTCGGCGATCCGGTCGGCGCCTTCGATTGCGCGATGCGCGCCGGGCGCTTCTGTCGGCTTGCCGTGTCCACGGCGCAACCCGGCGTACAGCACGTCCTGCACCAGCGTCGACTTGCCAGAGCCCGACACGCCCGTGACCGTGACGAGCCGGTGCAGCGGAATGTCGACGTCGATATTCTTGAGATTGTGCTCGGTCGCACCCAGCACACGGATCGCCGGCGCGCCGGGCGACGGTGCGCCGCGCTTGCCGGCCGCCGTGCCCGCATCGAGTCGGCCCGAAAGGTAGCCGGCCGTCAGCGTGTCGGAGCGCGCGGCGAGTTGGCCCGGCGATCCTTCGAATACGATGCGGCCGCCGTGCTCACCCGGCCCCGGACCCATGTCGAGGATGCGGTCGGCCGTCAGCATGATCTGCGGATCGTGTTCGACCACCAGCAGCGAATTGCCGTTGTCGCGCAGGCGGTGCATCACCTCGATCACGCGCTTCATGTCGCGCGGGTGCAGGCCGATCGAGGGCTCGTCGAGCACGAACAGCGTGTTGACCAGTGACGTGCCGAGCGCCGTGGTCAGGTTGATGCGCTGCACTTCGCCGCCCGACAGCGTGCGGGATTGCCGGTCGAGCGTGAGGTAGCCGACGCCTACGCGCACCAGGAAGCCGAGCCGCGAGCGGATCTCGCCGAGCAACTGGTCGGTCGCCTCGTCGAGCGGGGCCGGCAGCGCCAGCGCGTCGAAGAACTCGAGGCATTCGTCCAGCGGCAGCAGCATGAGCTGGTGGATGTTCAGTCCCAGCGGGCGATCGCGCGAGGTCAGCCGCCACAGCAGCGCTTCTTCCTTCAGGCGCGCGCCGTGGCAGGTGGTGCACGGCGTGTAGCTGCGGTACTTGGCCAGCAATACCCGCACGTGCATCTTGTAGCTCTTCGACTCGAGCCACTGGAAGAAGCGGCGCACGCCGTACCAGACCTTCTTTTCCCAGCGGCCCTCGCCTTCGATGACCCACTCGCGCTGCTCGTCGGTGAGGTCGCGCCACGGGGTGTCGACGGGAATGCCGCGCTTTTTTGCGAAACGCAGCAGGTCGTCCTGGCATTCGCGGTTCGATTCGGTCTGCCAGGGCTTGATCGCGCCACCGCGCAACGTCCTGGCGGCGTCGGGCACCACCAGACCGTAGTCGATACCGATGACGCGGCCGAAGCCACGGCACGTCTCGCACGCACCCAGCGGCGAGTTGAATGAAAAGAGGCTTGGCACCGGCTCGCGATAGTGGATATCGCAGTCGGCGCAGTGCAGGTCGGTCGAGAAGCGCCAGATGGCTCCCTCTCCCACGACAGTGGGAGAGGGTTGGGGTGAGGGCTCTGCTCCCGCTGGCGCGGGAGAGGTATGCACGCTGAGCCGACCGCGGCCCACTCGCAGCGCCGCCTCGAATGCATCGATCGCACGGCCGCGCTCGACCGCGCCGAGCCGGAATCGGTCGGCAAGCACCTCGAGCCAGCCCTTGCCACGCGCATGGATGCGCGTGTAGCCCTGCTGCTCCAGCAGCTTGAGCACTTCGGCCTCGTCGAAATTCGCCGGTACGGCCACGGGAAACGTGACGAGCAGCCGCGGATCGCCCAGCGCGCGGGCCCTCTCGACCAGGGCAGCGTAGATCGAGTCCGGCGTGTCGCGGCGCACCGGGCCGCCGCAGCCGCGGCAGTGCAGTTGCGCGGCGCGCGCGTAGAGCAGCTTCAATTGGTCGTTGAGCTCGGTCATCGTGCCGACGGTCGAGCGCGACGTCCGCACCGGGTTGGTCTGGTCGATCGCGATCGCAGGCGGAATGCCCTCGATCCGGTCGACCCGCGGCTTGTCCATGCGGTCCAGGAACTGCCGTGCATACGGGGAGAACGTCTCGACGTAGCGGCGCTGGCCTTCGGCGTAGACCGTATCGAACACGAGCGAGGACTTGCCCGAACCGGAAACGCCCGTCACCACGACGAGCTGGCGGAGCGGGATGTCGAGATCGAAGCCGCGGAGATTGTTCTGCCGGGCCCCGCGAATGCGGATGCTGTCGTGTGGCGACCGGGTCATGCGGGAAGGAAGGCCTCGTGGCGTGGATCGTGACGATGCCGGCCGCCGCGATCATGGCGGCACTGGCCTGCTACGTCGGCCGGCTCATGCTCTGCAACGGGCGGCTCAGAGCTTGCTGCGAAGTTTCGCGATCAGGCCGCGCAGGGTGTCGGCCAGCGTGTCGTAGCGCAGGTCGGTGATCTCGCCCGCGTCGAAGAAAGTGACTCCACACGGCGCGCAGCGATCGAGACGGATGTGTTCCTGGCCCTGGGCCTGCTCGTGGCGCATCGGCTTGCCGCACACGGGGCAAGGTACGTCCGTCATTTCGTTCCATTGCCGGCCAGCGCGCGCCGCGCCCGGGTCGAGGTCGCGCGAATCCTGCTTCGGCCACAGGAACCACTGGCGTTGCAGGTCGTCGAGGTCCGCGTCGTTGCATGCGATGCCGTGGCAGTTCTCGCAGCGATGCACGGTCGCCGAGAAGCCGGCGGAGAACGGGTTCATGGTCGCCCCGCACTTGGGGCACTGCAGGGATGTCTGGGGCGCGTTCATCGCGCGACAGTATCACGACACGCCGCCTCGACTTAAGCTCCCCCCATGGCCACACCGTACCCGCACCTGCTCGCCCCCCTCGACCTGCGCTTTGTCAGACTGCGCAACCGTGTCCTGATGGGCTCGATGCACACCGGGCTGGAGGACGACCCGAGGCTGTTCCCGCGGCTGCAGGCGTATTTCGCCGAGCGCGCGCGCGGCGGCGTGGGGCTCATCGTCACGGGCGGGTTCGCGCCGAACATCGAAGGCTGGGCGGCCCCCTTCTCGGGCCGGCTGACCACGCGCGCGGCGGCCGCACGCCACCGCCCGGTCACCGACGCGGTGCACGCCGAAGGCGGCCACATCGCGCTGCAGATCCTGCACACGGGTCGCTATGGCTATCACCCGCTCGCGGTCGCGCCGTCGCGGCTCAAGGCCCCGATTTCCCCGTTCACGCCGCGGGCGCTCTCGGAGCGCGGCATCGAACGCCAGATCCGCGCGTTCGTGCGCTGCGCCGTGCTCGCGCGCGAAGCCGGCTACGACGGCGTCGAGATCATGGGGTCGGAGGGCTACTTCATCAACCAGTTCATCGCGGCTCACACGAATCGCCGGACGGATCGCTGGGGTGGCAGCTTCGAGAACCGCTGCCGGCTGCCCGTGGAAATCGTGCGCCGCACGCGCGAGGCCGTGGGCCCGGACTTCATCCTCGTTTTCCGGCTCTCGATGCTGGACCTCGTGCCCGACGGCAGCGACTGGAGCGAAGTCGTGCAGCTGGCGCAGGCGATCGAGCGCGCGGGCGCGACGATCATCAACACCGGCATCGGCTGGCACGAGGCGCGCGTGCCGACCATCGCGACCTCCGTGCCGCGCGCGGCGTTCGCGTGGGTCACGCGCAAGCTCAAGGGACACGTCGGCATCCCGCTGTGCGCGACCAACCGCATCAACACACCCGATGTGGGCGAGCGCATTCTTGCGGCAGGCGACGCCGACATGGTGTCGATGGCGCGACCGCTGCTGGCGGACCCGGACTTCGTCAACAAAGCCGCGACCGGCCGCGCCGACGAGATCAACACCTGCATCGCCTGTAACCAGGCGTGCCTCGATCACGTGTTCCAGCGCAAGGTCGCCTCGTGCCTGGTGAACCCTCGCGCCGGCCACGAGACCGAACTGCGCTACGAGCGAACTCGCGCGCCGCAGAAGATCGCAGTCGTGGGCGCCGGACCCGCGGGCCTGGCCTGCGCGACGGTGCTGGCGGAGCGCGGCCACGCGGTCGACCTGTTCGAGGCCTCCGGCACGATCGGTGGCCAGTTCAACCTGGCAAAACGCGTGCCGGGCAAGGAAGAGTTCGCGGAGACGCTGCGCTACTTCGCGCGCCGGCTGCAGGTCACCGGCGTCAACCTGCGGCTCGGCGTGCGCGCCGACCTTGCCCTGCTGCGCGACGGGGGCTTTGCGGAGGTCGTGCTGGCCACCGGCGTCACGCCGCGCGATCCCGCGATTCCTGGCGCGGCCGAGCACCACGCGACCGGGCGCGTGCTCGGCTACGCCGACGTGCTGCTCGGCCGGCACGAGTGCGGGCCGCGCGTCGCAATCGTCGGCGCGGGCGGCATCGGCTTCGACGTCGCCGAGTTCCTCGTCTCGCAACGGCACTCGACGGCGCTCGACTTGCCCGGCTGGCAGCGTGAATGGGGCGTCACCGATCCTGAGCAGGCGCGCAGAGGTCTCGCGCCGCCGCAGCCTTCACCGCCGGATCGGCACGTGTATCTGCTGCAGCGCAAGTCGACGCCACCCGGCAAGGGGCTCGGCAAGACCACGGGCTGGATCCATCGCGCGGCGCTGCGCATGAAGCGCGTCGAGATGCTGGGCGGGGTCAATTACGAGCGCATCGACGGACGAGGGCTCCACGTGAGCTTTGGCGAGCGGCGAGAGCGGCCCATACTGCTCGAAGTCGACAACGTCGTGCTGTGCGCGGGTCAGGTGCCGCAGTGCGACCTGTTCGATCCGCTCGAGATTTCGGGCGTCACCGTGCACAAGATCGGCGGCGCCGACGTCGCAGCTGAACTCGACGCCAAACGCGCGATCGACCAGGGGTCGCGTCTGGCCGCGCGGCTGTAGCGGCTACTGCAGCGCGAACGGCACCGCGGCGGCAGCGACCGCGTGCTCCTCGGCACCCTTGGCCGCCAGCACGGCCTTGAGCAGCAGCGCGTGGTTGTGCTCGTCCTGGCCTGCCGCCAGGTAGCGATCGGCCAGGGTGAGTACCTTCTCCAGATACGCGCGGCGCTGGTCGAGGTACAGCAGGGCCTTGCCGATATGACTCGGATCGTGACCTTCGACGTACATCATCTCCGCCGCGCGCAACGCCGCCGCCATCTCGTCGATCGTGGGTTTCAGCCGATACGTACGCGCCGCCATCGCCTCGTCCGCGGGCGGGCTCCCGCTTGCAGGCCGCGCGGGCGGCAGCGTGCCGCGACGCGGCGGCCCGTGCAGCAGCGAACGGATGATATCCGTCGTGGTGACGATGCCGAGCACGCGCTCCGCGTCGTCGACGATGGCGATCGCGTGACAACCCGCGTCGACGAGCTGGTTGGCCACGTCGTCCAAGCTTGCCGACGGCGGACAACTGGTGACCGGCGTACGCATGATCTGCTCGATGCGGAACTTCGAATCGAGCCAGGCGGCCCGATCGACGGCGCCGCGCGGCGCGAAGAACTCGACCTTCATCAGATCGGCCGTACTCAGCATGCCGATGAGCCGGCCGCCGCGAACGACGGGCAGGTGATGAATCGGGTAGTGCTGGAAACAGGCGAGCGCTTCGCTCACGGGGCGGTTGCATTCGATCACGACCACGGCTTCGGTCATGATCCGCGCGATGGGTTCTGCAGGTCGCATGGTGCGCGTCTCCTTGCTTCTAAGGATAACGCCGATCAGAGGCGGGCCCGCCTTGGGGCACCTGCCAAGGTTACCTAGCGTGTTGCGTACTTGCGCTTAAATGCGCCGCGCGGCTTGGGAAGCGTGACACGCGTCGCGGCGTGCAGCCGCGATACGTTGTTCAGGCCCGATGTGCGGCCGGCGCCACGCCCGAGCGGTCGAGCAGCAGTTCGACCTTGTCGCGAAAGCTGCGGCTCAGCTTCACCTCCTGGCCGGATTTCAGCTTGAGGAAGCACTCGCCGTTCAGGTGCGGGCGCAGCGACTTCACGCGCGCGAGGTTTACGATCGTGGAGCGATGCACGCGCTGGAACACGGCCGGATCGAGCATCTCTTCCAGTTCCTTCATCGTCGCGCGCAGCACGTGCGTATGGCCGTCCGCATGCAGGCACATGTAGTCGCCCGCGGCGTCGATCCAGTCGATCGTCGTCACGTCGAGCCGCACGGTCTCGCGACCCGAGCGGATCGGGAGCATGCGCGCGTAGCGGGGTGCGGCCGGCGCCGCACTGGCGGGGGCCGCATCGGGCGTGATCTCGCCGTTGCCTTTCACTTCGGCGAGCAGCGCCATGAGCTGCTCGCGCTGCGCGACCGCCTGTTGCTGCTGCCACTGCGCGCGCACGCGGTCGACCGCGGCAGCGAGGCGCGTTTCGTCGACCGGCTTCAGCAGGTAGTCGAGCGCGTGCGCCTCGAACGCGTCGATGGCGAAGCGGTCGAATGCCGTCACGAACACGACCATCGGCATGCTTTCCTGCGGCACCTGGGCGACGAGGTCGAGTCCCGACATGCCCGGCATCTGGATGTCGAGGAACATCAGGTCGGGCGACTCTTCGGCGATCGCCGCCAGCGCTTCACGCCCATTGGCGCACTGGCGCACGATCTGGATGTCCGTGTGCTCGCGCAGGCGCAGCTCCAGCCCGCGGCGGGCGAGCGGCTCGTCGTCGACGATCAGTGTGCGGATGGTCATGACAGTTGCGTCGCAGGTTCGAAGGGAAGCGAGATCTCGAGCCGCAGCCCGGGACGGGAGAAACGCACCGCGAGCTTCTGCTGCTCGCCGTACAGCACGGCCAGCCGCTCGCGCGTGTTGCGGAAGCCTACGCCGCGACCGGCACCCAGTTCCACGCCGACGGGCAGGCCCGGGCCGTCGTCCTGCACGACGAGGCGCAGGTGTCCGGCGTCCTCGCGCGCCTCGATGCGCAGCCGCCCGCCCTCTTCGCGCGGCGCGACGGCGTACTTGAGCGCATTCTCGACCAGCGGCTGCAGGATCAGCGAGGGCACCAGCGCGCGCGTCGCGCCTTCGTCGACGTCGAACTCGAGCTTGAGCCGGTCGCCGAAGCGCAGCTGCTCGATGCCGAGGTACAGGTTGAGCGCGTCGAGCTCCTGGCGCAGCGTGACCTTCTTCATCGGGTCCTGGTCGAGCGTGTAACGCAGGAAGTCCGACAGCCTGCCGACGGCCTGGTTCGCGATCTTGCCCTGCCCGTCCAGGATCAGCGTCGAGATCGCGTTGAGCGTGTTGAAGAGGAAGTGCGGGTTGAGCTGGTACCGCAGCATCTTGACCTGCGCTTCCTGCGCCAGCGCGGCGGCCCGCAGCATCGACTCGCGCTGCTCCTGCAGTGCCTCGTAGTACTTGATGCCGAAGTACAGCCCCGACCAGCAGAGGATCAGGTAGGTCGACGAGATCGCCCCCATGAAGATGCCGTACCACGGCTCGTCCGCCATCGAGTCCGGCTCGACCCAGCGCAGGTACGACGAGTTGATGATGACGCGCCAGGCGAGCGCGACGCACCACGAGGCGAACAGCACGACCGGCACGACGACCTTGAGCGGCTGGCCGAGCAGGCGCCGGTACAGGTAACGCAGCGGCGCGGAGAGCATGAAGCCGCCGGCCGCCGCCGCGAACACCACCTTGATGTACGCGACCGGCTTTTCGTAGAGCACCGAGCCCAGGTACTGGGTGATGAGGTACGCACTCCAGCCGAGCGTGTGCAGCGCCCAGAAGAGCAGGTTGCGATTGCGGCGGAGGTCGTCGAGAGTCACCGCGGGGAGCTTAAGCCGCCGGCGACGGGGCCGGAAACGCTTCGTCGCAGTCCGAGCACCGCTCGTCCCGGAGCCGCCGGCAAAACCGTCGATCAGGGCCTCGCAGCCGGCCTCGAACCCCAGCCCGGCACGGGCCCAAAGGCAGGCGGGCTAAAAGCCAGACACAGTCTCAGCGCTGCTTGCGCTTGGTCCACGGATGCGCGAGCACGACGCGCTCGACGCCGTCGAACACCACGACGATGAGCAGCAGGACCGCAAGCAGGTCGACTCCGAGCAGGCGGAAGGTCTCCATCCAGGTCATTGCCATGATCGTCTCCTCCATCGAAGCCCTGCGTGCCGGCTGGCGGTCATCGGGCCGCTCAGTTCACAGATTCCGTCCCCTGTGGCGGCGCGCCGGATTTCGACGTGAGACAACCATACTCCATTTCTGCTGCATTGCAGCAGAAATGGGTCGCAGTTTGGATGTAACCCGTTGGGAAGACTACGTATTTCGAGTAGTGGTCTATGCGTTTTGGCAGCGCAGAAACAACAGCGCAGCGCGCCGGACGCAACGGGCCCGGGGCTTCATGACGCGTCCCGCTATCGATTAATACCTAGCCGCGAGGCGCGTCGTGGCTTGCGCTTAGGGAAACTGGATTTTCCCGCGGGGCGGGCCGCCCTGCCCAAGCGACGCGGCGGCGCCGGCATCGGGGATCACGATCGACGAGGCCTGCTGCCGGCGCATCTCCTGCAGCTCCTGCATGGTCTCTTCGAAAGCGACCTTGGCGCCGTCGGCGAAGCCCGCGCAGGCCTCGGCGAGATTCGTGGCCGTGATTTCGAACGACAGGGGCAGCACTCCGGCCGGCGTCATGATCTGGGCCTGGCCGACATAGCTCGCGGCGCGGGTGGGGTCGACGGAGCCGTCCGACTTCACCGGCGTCATCACGCGGATCGTGCCGACCTTGCGATCGGTGTACGTCTCTTCCCGGTAAAGGTCGTTGGCGTCCATGCGGGGATCGGGTGCGTTCGGGCCGGCCATCGTTGGAGTCCTTTGCTGCTTGAGGGGCCGCACGTTATCAGAATTTGGCGTCGCCTTGGTCTGCCGAGGCACCGCCGCCCGGGGCGCTCCAACGCGCCTCGCGCGGCCAAGGCGAGAGGGCCACGTAATACAGCAGGACGAGGTTCAGGATCGGCACCGAGGCGAGGATCGCGAGCCACGGCGGGTACCCCATGCGCCCGAGGATCTTCCAGAAGGCGACGAGCTGCAGCAGCGAGACGATGAGGATGATGCGGGGCATAAACGACTCCTGAAAATGAAGCGGATCAGGCGGCGCTCCGCCGTCGCGTCGCCTCGGCGAGATCGAACGTTGCCTGTAGATTCATCCACAGACGGGGCGACGTGCCGAGCGCCTCGGCAAGGTCGAGCGCGGCCTCGGCGGTGACACCCCGCTTGCCCTTGATCAATTCATTGAGGCGCGCCTTCGTCCAGCCGATCGCCTGCGCGAACTCGGTCTGCGTCCTTCCTGCCGGCCGCAGGAATTCCTCGAGCAGCATCTCCCCGGGATGAATCGGGTTGACCGGCTGCAATGTCCGCTTCTTCGCCATGTACTTGTCCTCCAGACGGTCAGTGGTAATCCACCACGGCGACTTCGAAGGCACTGCCGTGCTCCCACCGGAACACGACACGCCACTGATCATTGATCCTGATCGAATGAAAACCTTTCATCCGGCCCTTGAGCGCTTCGAGACGATTGCCGGGGGGTATCCGCAGGTCGCCCAGCTCCGCGGCGTCATGCAGGAACAAGACCTTGCGCCGCGCTGTCCTGCGCAGATCCGCGGGGAACTGCCGGACTTCCTTCGTCTGCCGATCGAGGAACAGGTCTTCTGCCAGCCGGTTCCCGAAGCTTTCGATCATTTTATGATGTTATCGGAATACGATAACCGGCGCAAGACCGACACCCGGACGTGAAGCCGCGCAGCGAACGGTGTTTCAGGAGTCGCTTGCAGGTCAAAGCGGCTCTCCTCGGCCTGGGCGGCAACCATATTCATGGCCGCATGGAGGCCCTCGGTAAAGCTGTTGCGGAACCCGGAAACGACGCAGAATAGCGCGTGTCGCGCCGGCTGTTCCGGAGGCGATAACTCGAGGCGGAGCTGGACATGACCAAGCTGGTGGAATGCGTGCCCAATTTTTCCGAGGGGCGCGATGCGGGGGTCATCCGCAGCATCGCAGCGGAGATCGAGGCCGTCTCCGGCGTGACACTGCTCGACGTCGATCCCGGCGCAGACACCCACCGCACGGTCATCACGTTCGTCGGCTCGCCGGAGGCCGTCGTCGAGGCGGCCTTCCGCGCGGGCAGGCGCGCTGCCGAAGCCATCGACATGACGCAACATCACGGCAGCCATGCGCGCATTGGCGCGATGGACGTCTGCCCGTTCGTGCCTGTCGCCGGGGTCACCATGGCCGACTGCGTCGAGTTGGCGAAGGAATGCGGACGCCGCATCGGCGAACTCGGCATCCCGGTGTATCTCTACGAGCACGCCGCGACGAGCCCGTCCCGCAGGAACCTGGCCGCCGTGCGCGCCGGCGAATACGAGGGACTGGCCAGCAAGATTTCACTGCCCGAGTGGAAGCCCGATTTCGGCCCGGCGCAGCACAATCCGCGCACCGGCGCCTACATCATCGGCGCGCGGGAATTCCTGATCGCCTACAACGTCAACCTCGCCACCAGCGACAAGCGCTACGCGGACGACATCGCGTACAACCTGCGTGAACGCGGACGCTACAAGCGCAGCGGCAACGTCGCACCGTTCTACTACAAGGGCGACGTGGTGACGTTCGGCGCGGATCACTTCCCGTGCGGTGCCTGCGACCAGGTGGCGCAGTCGTGGGATGCGCTCGCCACGCATTACCGCGACGCGCACGGCAAGGACCTCGCCGCACGCTACGCCGCGCTCGACTACACGCCGGACGCGGCCGCGGTCGTCGGCAAACCCGTGTACGCGGACGGCCGCTTCTCGCACGTCAAGGCGGTCGGCTGGGTGGTCGACAAATACCGTCGCGCGCAGATCTCGATCAACCTGACTGATTTCAAGGTGACGCCGGCCCATGCGGTGCTGGAGGCCGCGCGGGAAGAAGCCGCAATGCGCGGCATCACGGTAACGGGTTCGGAGATCGTCGGCGTCGTGCCGTTCGACGCCATGCTGGAGTCCGGTCGCCATTACCTGCGGCGCATGCACAAGTCGACCGGGCTGCCCGTGGGCGACGTGATCGAAACCGCGGTGCAGGCCATGGGCCTGCGTGACGTCGCGCCCTTCGAAACGGAGAAGAAGGTGCTGGGCTTGCCGCCGCAGGCAGGTGAACTGGTCCGCAAGTCGGTCGTCGAGTTCGTCGACGAGGTCTCGCGCGATACGCCGGCGCCCGGAGGCGGGTCGATTGCCGCCTTGGCCGGCGCGATCGGCGCGGCGCTGGCGTCGATGGTCGCGAGCCTGACGGCCGGCAAGGCGGAGTTTTCGGATCGCTACGCGGAACTGGATGCGCTGGCCGTCAAAGCGCAGGACATCAAGGATCAGTTGCTGGCGGCTGTCGATGCGGACACGCAAGCGTTCAACGGCGTGATGGAAGCGCTGCGCATGCCGAAGGACACACCGGAGCAGAAGTCCGCACGCAGCCAGGCACTGCTGTCCGGTTACAAGCACGCCACCGAGGTGCCGCTGCAGACGGCACGGCAGTGTCGGGCGGCACTGGAGCTGTGCCTACAGGCCGCGCGTTGCGGTAATGACGTCATGATCACCGACGCCGGCGTCGGCGCACTGATGTCCCTGGCCGGCGTGAAAGGTGCAGCGTACAACGCGCGCATCAATCTGAAGTCGATCAAGGATCCCGCGTTCGTCGAGCGCGTCGGCGACGAGATCGCGCGGCTGCTCGAAGAGAGCCGCGGCATCGCCGATCTGGTCGAGCGCGAGGTCGAGCGCGTGGTGGGCTGAAATTCAAGTGGCGGCACCACTTCGGCCACATCCAGACCAAAAAGCAAGCGCGTGGGCATTCGCGGCCCGGACCGTTTGCGCTGCGCATGGCGGGTGGCGTTGCCCCGACTGGCATCGCGCGACTTGCATCTCAGTACACTCGCCCCACGCGCCAGCCGCCTGGAACCATGCACTACCCCTCATTCGCTGAGTACAGCGACGCGCTGCGGCTCGACCTGGGGCTGGCGCTGTCGGACCAGTTGCTCGGGCGGGGAGAGCTCCGCATGCGCGGCCCGGGCCATCCCGTCGCCCACAGCGGCAATTTCGCGCTGACCTTTGAGGTTGTCGTCGACGGTACGAGGCACGCCGTTCGCTGCTTCCACAAAGCATCCGATTCGCTGCACGAGCGTTACGATGCCATCTCGGCCTGCCTGCGATCGATCAGGAGCCCGTATTTCGTCGATTTCGAGTACCAGCCTTCGGGAATCAGGACCGAGAGCGGAACGTACCCGATCGTACGGATGGATTGGGCCGAAGGCCCGACGCTTGCTGCGTACGTGTCCGATCACCGGCACGATGTCAGCGCCCTGCAGGCACTGCGTGGGTCGCTGCGTGCACTCGCCGCGCACCTGCAGGAGCATGGCATTGCGCATGGCGACCTCCAGCCCACCAACCTCATCGTGCGGAGCTCCACTGAACTCAGACTGATCGATTACGACGGCATATACGTGCCACAGCTCGCAGGGCGTTCCAGCGCCGAACTCGGCCAGCGCAATTTCCAGCATCCCGGACGGCGCGCTTGCCACTTCGACGCGAGTCTCGACCGGCTTTCGTTCATGTTGATCGACCTGGCTCTCGATGCGATCTGCCGGCATCCCGACCTCTGGGACCAGACCGACAGCGGCGCGGACGCGTTCATCCTTCGGGCTGTGGACCTCGTGGACCCGGCCAGTTCACCGGCGTTCCGCCTGCTGGCCGCTGTGCCCGGGCTCGAGCCACGCGTGACGCACTTCGCCGCCGTGTGCCGGTCGCCGTATGAGCGGGTTCCTGCGTTCGAGGACTTCCTCGCGGCTCGCAACATCCCGGTCGTGCCAATCGAGTTTTCGGGCGATGCGTCCCAGTCCTTGCGCGACAGGTACGTCTCGATCCACGACGTGGTCGACGCGTCGAACTTCGCGCGCTGCTGCAGCCGCGTGGGAGACCGGGTTGAACTGATTGGTCGGATCGTCCGGGTCGTGATGGGGCCCGAGTCACCCCTCGATACGGACTGCTTGCGCGTTGAATTCGGGGCACATACGCAGGACCTAGTGTGCCTTGAGATATGGCCCGACGCGCTGCCCGGGCTCAAGGAGATTCCTGACCCGACGTGGGTCGGGCGCTGGTTGAGCGCAGTGGGCCTCGTCGAGCCGGTCCACAGCGAGGGCAGCGGAGCACGACGCCGTAAGCACGTCTCCATTTCGATCACCGAACAGTTGCAACTGCGGCCGCTCACCGAGACCGAGGCAAGTCATCGCTTGCGCGGGCGCGGGCCGCCGCGGGGTGCCCCATCGGACAGCCTGGCGGACGTGGTAACGGACAGGGTGGTCTCGGACACCGTGTCACCGCCTTCATCGACAGCGGCCCCCGGCGCCACACCGTCGCGGAGGCGCTGGCGTGATGCGTCGACGGGATGGTCGCGCGGGTGGTTATGGGTCTGTGCGGTCATGGTCGCTTCCGTACTGATCCATGCCGGTCTTGCGATGCGGGCCGTTCGCACGGCCGCCCCGGAACCGGGCCCGGCCCGCGCTGGCGAGACCAGTGCACCGGTCCTCCCGCCACCGACGCACAGCGTGCGTCCCGAGCCAGACGGCGCCGTTCGCAGGCTCGAGTCGCAACAGAACCTGAGTCCGTCGTCGCTGCCACTGACGACCGCGGCCGGCACACTGACGATCGCAAAGACCAAGGACGATGAACAGGCGAGCATCGTGCTGCTGAATGGTGCGGCGATTGCCCCCCTGCGCGCCGGCAAGGTGACGCTGGTTCATCACGCTGTGTACTCGGACCGCGATGTCATCGTTGGATTCACACAGTGCAATGACACGGCCGCCCCCTGCGCTCGTCGGCATCCGTTCTGGCTGGAGTTGCGCGACGGCTCGCCGCCACACGTGCGGCAGATGCCGGGCGTGTGGGCCAGCACCGGCGCCGGGTCGGCGGCTGCGACGGACGTTGCCGTGAAGGTCAAGCTTGGCGTGTGGAACGGCGAGCGTCGAACCGCTGTCTTCACCGTCGCCGGCAACATCGTGATTGCGCGGACACCCGAGCCACGCCGACCGCTGAGTCGAGCGGACTGCACGACGGTGATGCAGTCCGCCGAGTCCTGCGCATCCAGCCGTGATTGCACCTCGTTTGCGAGCAGCGCCGAGCGAATCGAGCCGGCTCAGTGGGCTCGAATCGTACGCATGTACCATGAGTCGACGGGCCTGGACGTTGCCGCGTTTCGCGCGCTGTGCGTGCGAAGCTGCGAACTCGGCCTGACGCCGAGTCACGCCTTCATCCGCAGGACCGTCTGCGCTGGCGCGCAGCCCGGCCAGTGGTCTGCGACGGACTCGGCGACGGGCCTGATCCGCTGACACCGGCCACGCGGCGTGACTCCCGGGACCGGGTCAAGCCAACGCAGGGATGCTATAAGGCGCGCATGAACGACCTGAACCGCCACCGGACCCAGCGTGGTCCGATCCGCGCCGCACGCGGCACCCAGCTCTCTGCCCGCAGCTGGCTCACCGAAGCGCCGCTGCGCATGCTGATGAACAACCTCGACCCGGACGTAGCCGAGCGACCCGAGGAACTGGTCGTCTACGGCGGCATCGGTCGCGCCGCGCGCGACTGGGAAAGTTACGATCACATCGTGCACTGCCTGCGCACGCTGAGCGACGACGAGACGCTGCTAGTCCAGTCGGGCAAGCCCGTGGGCGTGTTCCGCACGCACACCGACGCGCCGCGCGTGCTGATCGCGAACTCGAACCTCGTCGGCCGCTGGGCGACGTGGGAGCACTTCCACGAGCTCGACCGCAAGGGACTCATGATGTACGGCCAGATGACGGCCGGCTCGTGGATCTACATCGGCAGCCAGGGCATCGTGCAAGGCACGTACGAGACCTTCGTCGAGATGGGCCGTCAACACTACGGCGGCAACCTGACGGGCAAGTGGATCCTCACGGCCGGGCTCGGCGGCATGGGCGGCGCGCAGCCGCTCGCCGCGACGATGGCAGGCGCATCGATGCTCGCGATCGAGTGCCGACGTGATCGCATCAAGAAGCGACTGGAGACACGTTACCTGGACGTCGGCGTCGAATCGCTCGACGAAGCGTTCGAACTCATCGCGCGCGCGGTCCGTGAAGGCAAGGCGATCTCGGTAGGCCTGCTCGGCAACGCAGCCGAAGTGCTGCCCGAACTGCTGCGACGTGGCGTGAAGCCCGATGCCGTCACCGACCAGACCTCCGCGCACGATCCCATCAACGGCTACCTGCCGATCGGCTGGACCGTCGAGCAGTGGGACAAGCTGCGCGGCAGTGATCCGGCGCAGGTCGAGGCGGCCGCGCGCGCCTCGATGGCCGAGCACGTCAAGGCGATGCTCGCCTTCCAGCAGCAGGGCGTCCCGACGTTCGACTACGGCAACAACATCCGCCAGGTCGCTCTCGACGCCGGCGTGAAGAACGCGTTCGACTTCCCCGGCTTCGTGCCCGCGTACGTGCGACCGCTGTTCTGCCGCGGCATCGGTCCGTTCCGCTGGGCCGCGCTGTCGGGCGACCCGGACGACATCCACCGCACCGACGCCAAGGTGAAGGAGCTGATCCCGGACGATCCGCACCTGCACCGCTGGCTCGACATGGCACGCGAGCGGATCCAGTTCCAGGGTCTGCCTGCACGCATCTGCTGGGTGGGTCTCGGCCAGCGTCATCGCCTCGGGCTCGCGTTCAATGAGATGGTGAAGCGCGGCGAGCTGAAAGCGCCGCTCGTGATCGGCCGCGACCACCTCGACTCCGGTTCGGTCGCGAGCCCCAACCGCGAAACGGAAGCGATGAAGGACGGCAGCGATGCCGTGGCCGACTGGCCGCTGCTCAACGCACTGCTCAACACCGCGAGCGGCGCGACGTGGGTGTCGCTGCATCATGGCGGTGGGGTGGGGATCGGCTACTCGCAGCACTCCGGCGTCGTGATCTGCTGCGACGGGAGCGATGCGGCCGCACGCCGCATCGAACGCGTGCTGTGGAACGATCCCGCGACCGGCGTGATGCGTCATGCCGATGCGGGCTACGAAATCGCGGTCGATTGCGCCCGCTCGAACGGCCTGAACCTCCCCTTCCTGTCTTAACCATCCTGCCTTCCTTCCTACCTTCCTACCTTCCTACCTTCCTGCCCTTCCTACCTTCCTGCCCTTCCTACCTTCCTACCTTCCTGCCCTTCCCTCCGACCAGCCCCTAGCCCCTAACCCCTCAAATGCGCAGCATTTGGCGCCATCTGCACCTGCTCACCTGCGACGGCCAGCGCCGCGTCATTCCCGATGCCGCCATCGTCACACTGGGCGACACGATCGTCTGGGTTGGCGCCGCGAAGGACGTGCCCGCCCGTTTCAGCGAGAACACCGATCGCGTGATCGAGCTGGCCGGCCGCTGGGTCACGCCAGGGCTGATCGACTGCCACACGCACCTCGTCTTCGGCGGCCAGCGTGCGGCCGAGTTCGCGCGCCACACCGCAGGCACCAGCTATGCGGACATCGCGCGCGAAGGCGGCGGCATCCTCAATACCGTGAGGGCGACGCGCGGCGCGACGGTCGAGCAACTGGTGCGCCAATCCGAGCCGCGACTGCGCGCATTGCTGCAGGAAGGCGTCACGACTGTCGAGATCAAGTCGGGCTACGGTCTCGATTTCGACTCGGAGCGGCGCATGCTGCTTGCGGCCCGCGCGCTCGGCGAGCGGCTGCCGGTGACGGTGGTCACCTCTCTGCTCGCCGCACATGCCACGCCGCCGGAGTTCGCGGGGCGGCCTGACGACTACATCGACACGATCTGCAGCGAATGGATTCCGCGATTCGCGGACCCTCACCCCAACCCTCTCCCGCTTGCGCGGGAGAGGGAGCAGAGCCCTCACCCCAACCCTCTCCCGCTTGCGCGGGAGAGGGAGCTGCTGGTGGACGCCGTCGACGCCTACTGCGACAGCATCGCGTTCACGGCGGCGCAGTGCGACCGGCTGTTCACCGCGGCCAAGTCGTTCGGCTGGCACGTGCGGCTGCACGCGGAGCAGATCAGCAACATCGGTGGCAGCCAGGTGGCGGCGCGGCACGGTGCGCTGGCCTGCGATCACCTGGAGTACGCCACCGAGGCCGACGCCGCCGCACTCGCGCGCGCCGGCACGGTCGCCGTGCTGCTGCCGGTCGCGTATTACGTGCTGGCCGACCCGCAGCTGCCGCCGCTCGATGCATTTCGCCGACACGGCGTACCGATGGCGATCGCGAGCGATGCGAATCCGGGCTCGGCGCCGGGCGCTTCGCTGCTCACCGCGATGAACATGGCGCGCCGCCTGTTCGGCATGACGAGCGCCGAGGTCCTCGACGGCGTCACGCGCAACGCTGCGCGCGCGCTCGGGCTTGGCGGAAGGCATGGCCAGATCGCGCCTGGCTTTCGCGCGGACTTCGCGGCGTGGTCGATCGCGACGCCCGATGAACTCGGCTACTGGATCGGGTACAACCCGTGCAGCCTGGTCGTGCGTGACGGCGAAGTCGTGCTGGAGAGAGACGCATGAGCGACGTTCCCTGCAGCGAGCTGTCCGAGTGGCGCGGCCGGGTCGATGCCATCGACGGCGACGCCGGCCGGCGCTGGCACCAGGTCGTGCGTGCGGTGCCCGCGTCCGGCGGCATGCGAGGCCTGGCGCTGCTTGGGTTCGCGAGCGACGCCGGCGTGCAGCGCAATCATGGTCGCGTGGGTGCGGCGGCGGGGCCGCGCACGTTGCGCAAATACCTGTCGAACTTCGCGTGGCATGGCGGCGCTGACGATGCGCTGTACGATGCGGGCGACGTGCACTGCCGCGAAGACGCGCTCGAAGCGGCGCAGGCTGCGTACGCGAATCGCGCGGCAGCGTTGCTGCGCGCCGGCCATCGCGTGATCGGCCTCGGCGGCGGCCACGAGATCGCCTGGGCCTCGTACCAGGGCATCGCACTGGCGTACGCGGACGAGCCGCGCTGCCAGCGCTTAGGGGTCATCAACTTCGACTCGCATTTCCACATGCGTCGGCCCGAGCAGCCCGGTCGCGGCAGCTCGGGCACGCCGTTCCTGCAGATCGCCGAGGCGCGCGCCGCCGCGGGACTGAAATTCCACTACCTGTGTCTGGGAGTCAGCGAGACCGCGAACACGCCCGCGCTGTTCGACACGGCGGCACGATTCGGGGTCGAGTACGTGCCCGACGTCGACATTGGCGCGGCCAGCGTCGAATCGAAGCTGCGCGACTTCATCGCGTCATGTGACGGCATCTACCTGACGTTCTGCCTCGACGTGCTGCCGCCGGCGGTCGCGCCCGGTGTCAGCGCACCGTCCGGACTCGGCGTGCCGCTGCACCGGGCGATCGCGCTGCTGCGGCAGGTGCGCGGTGACTGCGCCTCGGCGGCCGGTGGCGACAAGCTCCTGCTCGCCGACGTGGCTGAGCTCTGTCCACCGCACGACACGCCGGATGCGCGCACCGCGCGCACGGCCGCGCGCGTCGTCTACGAAATGGCCGCCATCCAGCACTGAAACGGCAATGAAGCAACATACATTTTTCATCGGCACGACGCTCGGGCTGCTGTTCGCGTTGGCGGGTTGCGACCGCCGCGACAAGGACGAGCCGCCCCCGCCGCCGCGGCCTCAGGCGACGGCGGCGACGCCCGCTCCCGCAACGGATAGCCATCTGCCTCCCGGGATCGACTGGTTCAGCGGCGATGTCGATGCCGCTTTCACGGCGGCCAAGGCCGCCGGCAAACCCGTGTTCCTGTACTGGGGCGCGGAATGGTGCCCACCCTGCGCGCAGATCAAGACGACGATTTTCGCACGCCGCGAATTCCAGGACCGCTCCAAGCTGTTCGTGCCCGTGTATCTGGACGGCGACACACCGAGCGCGCAGAAGCACGGCGAGCGTTTCGGCGTAGTGGGCTACCCGACCATGATCCTGTTCAAGTCCGACGGCACCGAGATCACGCGCCTGCCGGGCGGTGTCGACATCGCGCGCTACGCGAAAATCCTGGACGTCGCGCTTGCGGATGCGCGGCCGGTGTCGACGATCCTGGCAGCAGCGCGCAAGGGTGAACCGGTCACGTCGAACGACTGGAAGCTGCTGGCCTACTACTCGTGGGGCACGGACAACGGCCGCGTGTTGCCGCAGGAGCAGCAGCTGTCGACGTTTCGCGCACTGACGGCTCGTTGCCCGGCCGAACTGCCGGGCGAGTGCGCGCGCTTCCTGTTTGGTTATCTGGCGGCCGTCGCGGACGCGAGCGAACCCGGCAAGCCGGCACTCGATGGCCTCGCGCGCGCCGACGCGCGCCGGCGTGTGCTGGCTGCGTTGCCGCTCCCCTCGGTACGCCAGGCCAACGTCGACAACCTGCTCTATGGTCCGCGGACCGTCATCGGCGTGCTGTCGGACGACGGCTCGCCCGAACGCGCGCAGCTGACGCGCACGTGGGGCGATGCGCTGACTCAGCTCGGCGACGCCGGTACGCCGCTGTCCACCGCCGAGCAGTTGCTGCTTGTCCGCGCCCGCGTGATGCTCGCGAGGCTCGACGCGCCGGACGTGCCACTGCCGCCGGCCTTGCTGGACGAGGCGCGCCAGGCCGTGGCGAAGGTCGACGCGACCACGCCGGCCGGTCACCCGCGGCAGGCGGCGATCAATGCGGCCGCAAACCTGTACTGGGAAGCGGGACTCGAGGCCGAGGCGAACACGCTGCTGACGGCCGAACTCGACAAGTCGCAGTCGCCCTATTACTTCATGCTCGATCTGGCCGATCTGGCACAGAAGGCCGGCCGCAAGCAGGAGGCCGTCGACTGGCTTGCGCGCGCCTACCAGGGAGCGCAGGGCCCTGCCACGCGTTTCCAGTGGGGCTACAACTACCTGATGGGGCTGCTCGAAATGACGCCCGAAGACACGGCGGGCATCGAGCGCGCGGGACTGTCGGTGCTCGGTGAACTGGACGGCTCGCCGGATGCGTTCTACCAGCGCACGCGCCTGCGGCTCGAGCAGCTCGACGAGCGGTTGCTCGAATGGGGCCAGTCCGGCGAAGCCGCGAAAGTGATCGCCACCCTGCGCTCGCGCACCAGCGAGATCTGCCGCAAGCTGCCGCCCGACGATGCCGGCCGTGTCAGCTGCGAGCAGTTCCTCAATCCTGCCGCGAAAGCCAATCGCTCCGCGTGATCACGTATTTCACAGCAGCGCGCTCGTCCTCGCCGCGGCCGGCGATCACGTCCTGCGGATAGACGAAGTCGCCCACGTAGCGCAGCCCGCACTTTTCCATCACGCCGCGTGAGCCCACGTTGGCTCGGAGGGTGCGGGCCGAAATCTGCGCGATACCCAGCCCCTCGAAGCCGTGCGCCAGCAGTGCGCGCGCACCCTCCGTGGCGTATCCATGGCGCCAGGCGGCGCGCTGCAGCCGGTAACCCAGCTCGACGTACTCCGGCTCGAGCCGGTCGTCGCGCAGGTGGAACCAGCCGATGAACTCGCCCGTGTCGCGCCGCTCCGCCGCAAAGTAACCGAGCCCGGGCTGCGCTTCGTAGATGGCGAACCAGCGCGGCAGGTAGATGTTCACGTACGACTCGCGCGGCGTCGGCTGGCCGTAAGTGATGTACCGCATCACCTCCGGGTCCGAGTCGAGATCGACGAGCCGATCGGCGTCGTCGAGCGTGAACCGCCGCAGCCGCAGGCGTCCAGTCTCAAGTAGGATGTACATGTTCAGTTTCCGGTGGCCGGGCCCATGAGCGCAGCAGTCTACGATTTCCGCAGCGACAACGTCGGAGGCGTCGCGCCCGAACTGCTCGAGGCCCTGCACGCCGCCAACATGGGCGCCGCGGCCCCTTACGGCGACGACGACTTCACGCGTGCAATGACGGCGCAGTTCCGGCGCGTCTTCGAGCATGACGCGCTCACGGCCATGCCCATTGCCACCGGCACCGGGGCCAACGCGGTCGCGCTCGCGGGCCTCGCGAATCCCTACGGTGCAATCTATTGCCATGAGACCGCGCACATCAATGTCTACGAGTGCGGCGCGCCGGAGTTCTTCACGGGCGCGAAGCTCGTCGGCCTGCGCGGCGCCGACTACAAGCTGGACGCGGCGCACCTCGATGCCGAACTCGCACTCGCGGGCCGTGGCAACCCGACGCGCGTGCAGCCGTTCGCGCTCAACATCACGCAACCCACCGATTTCGGCACGCTCTACACGGTGGACGAGATCCGCGCGCTGTGCGCAGTGGCGCACAGGCACGGCGCGCTGGTCCACCTCGACGGCGCGCGCTTCGCGAACGCGTTCGCGGCGCTCGGCTGCACGCCTGCCGATATGACCTGGCGCGCCGGCGTCGACATCGTCTCGTTCGGCGCGACCAAGAACGGCGCCATGAACGCCGAGGCGATCCTCGTGTTCAACGACGAAGTCGCCGCGCGGCTGCCGTACCTGATGAAGCGCGGCGGTCAGGTGGTGTCCAAGGCGCGCTTCATCTCGGCGCAGCTGGCGCGTTACCTCGCCGACGATCGCTGGCTGGAGCGTGCGCGGCAGTCGAACGCCCACGCGGCAGCGCTTGCGGCGCGGCTGCGTGCGATCAAAGGCGTCGAGCTGGTGGGTCGCGTCGACGTCAACATGCTGTTCACCCGCCTGCCGGAGGCCGCCGTGGCTGCGCTCGACGCGGGGCCGTTCCGCTATTACAAGCTGGGCCGCGAACAGCGCTTCGTGTGCCGGCACGAGCAGGAACCGCAAGGCATCGAGGCGCTGGTGCGGACCATCGCGGAGGCGCTGGCATGACTCGTTCGCCATTCACCGTCGCGATCACGCGCGCCGGCGTCGGGCGCGGGTTGGCCCTCGGCCTGCTGCTAACGCTGCTTGCAGCGACGACGGCGCGCGCCGACTCCCTCGAGACCATCCCGTTGCACTATTGCCTCGCCGAAGACCTGCTGCCGGCACTGCAGCCGCTGGTACCGGCGGGCGCGGCGCTGACCGGCACCGGCGACATGCTGCTCGTGCGGGGCGACGCGGCCACCATCGAACAGATCCGCGCGGCCGTGGCGCAGCTCGATCGCGCGCCACGACAGCTGCTGATCACGGTGGGCCAGGTGACGGGCACTCAGGGCGGAGGCACGGCGGTGCGCGGTTCCGGCACGATCACGGCGGGTGACGTGCAGGTGGGCGTGAACCAGCCGCCGCAGTCATCGACCGGCGCGCGTGTCGTGGTCCGCAGCGGCACGGCCAGCGACGCTCTGCGCGACGTCGCGAGCGTCAGGGCACTGGAGGGCCACGAAACTTACATCGCGCTCGGTCAGTCACGGCCGTTCACATCGACCAGCGTCACGCAGCCGGGCATCTATCCGCCGGTCGTCTCACAATCGACCGAGTACCGCGACGTGAAGTCCGGCTTCTACGCCACGCCGCGCCTGCATGGCGATCGCGTGATGCTCGAGATTTCACCGCGCCAACAGCGCGTGACAGACGTTCGTCACGACAACGTGAGACCGGGCGACGTCGTCGCCGGCGGCTCGATCACGACCACTGTTTCCGGCCGGCTCGGCGAATGGATCGAGATCGGCGGCGCCCGCTCGACGGACAGTTCCGGCGAGCGTGGGCTCGTCACCTGGGGCACGCGATCCGATTTGACGCAGTACTCCGCATGGGTCAAGGTTGACGAAATACACTGAGGTTTATGCTGCCAGGAACGGGCATCCTGGCCAGGAGCCTGGGCACCGCATGAGCAACGCCAACGCATCGGGTATCGGGGCACTGTCCGGCCTCGGCGTCGCCGTCGTGGGCGCCGGCCGCATCGGCTCCGAAGTCATCCGCAACCTCAGCCTCATGGGCGTCGGCCGCATCGACGTG
>Ga0114939_10000803_pt1 | contig 25922 bp, 11 predicted proteins | sample AshMeaCrysSpring_FD_87196 | JGI IMG/M metagenome (GOLD analysis project Ga0114939, IMG submission 87196) | Groundwater microbial communities from Big Spring, Nevada to study Microbial Dark Matter (Phase II) - Ash Meadows Crystal Spring | ecosystem: Environmental > Aquatic > Deep subsurface >...
ACACAGAAGCAGACCCGGCGGTACCATAATACTGACGCGAATTGAGTGTAAAATATTCATACCCCCATACACCTACCGGCAGCAACAGCGTGGCGCCCGAGTTGGCCGCCTCGTAAATGTGTGCATAGGCTACAATAGGTACATCGCTGATGATGTGAATACCGCGGTTCAATTGGCCTTCCGCTATCATACGAGCATCATCGGGCCCGGTTTTGGGTATCAGATCGCTGGTAATAGCTGTAAAGGGCGGTACGGTGTAATTGCGCACCCAGTTGGTGCCGTTTATTTCTACTCGCACATTAGCCTCCTGATCACGGGCGCCCAGGTACAACACCATTTGCTGTCCGTTACTGGTAAAACCATTGGTTCGCTGGTACCCTACCCAAAAGTTGCGGCCCCAGTTGCTGCTGCTGTCTTGATTGTTGGTAACGAGCACCGCCGGGTTGATGAGCCCGGTATACCTGTCGAGAAAGGAAACGTTGGCTTGCGATATGATCTTCTTAGAGGTTTGCACCTTACTGTCGGTACCCACTACCCAGGCATTGCCCGGTGTGGTTCGGCCCATACCCAGGCGACTTGCCTCCAATACAGAACCCAGCCAGGGATCAATATAAAACAGCTCGGCATCGTAGTTGTAGGTATTGGGTGCCGGCACTGTTACCGAGGTATAGAAGAACATAGAGTCTTCCCTTGGCTGTACAAGGCCCGCAGGCACCACACCCGAGTAGCGACGCACTTCAACAGAGGCAGGCGCCGCACCATTCCATTTCAGTTTCATTACCGTGTCGGTGCCAAACAAAAATGCTTGTACTTGACCCGAAACCGGCGTGGCGGGAATAGCGGTGAGAGCCGGAGGTGGCACCGTGGGGAAAAATTCATATGCCCCCAAATCGGGTACCCCACCAGTGAGCGAATCGGCACGCGAAAGCCCGTTAATATCCTGACGGTTCCATTTTATCTGCACCCCCCTGCCCTGAATCGCCCAACTTCCTGGTTCGGCAGCATTGGGCCGCAGGGTTACAGTATCGGTAAAAGCTGGCGCAATACCAATGGAGTTTCTGTCCCAGTTGCTGGCAGCCTTCCAGGCAGGCAACGTGGCAAACTGCGCCGGTGTACCCGTAGCCTGCTGCACTAATACCGCACCGTTGGTATGCAGCAGGTTATAGTCGCTGCTGAAATGGCTGGTATTGCTAAGCCATACAGCCCTACCGCCACCTTCGTTGGAGAAAATATTGTTGCGCAACACCAGGTTGCCCGATGAAGCCGAACCGCTCAGGTAAGCCGCATAACTGTTTTGTAATGCAGCACGCATATTAACGGTGTTGTTATAACAACGCACAGAACTGCTGCCCGGGGCCAGGTACAGGCCGTAAGCTGCAGATCCTGCGCCATTGATGGCCATCACGTTGTTGGCAGCGTAAATATTGCGCGATCCGGTAATATAAATGCCGAACACGGCCGCCAGGTTATTCCCCTTTGCCTCTACCCTATTGCCAACCAGTGCTGAGGAGTCTTTCGAATTATTGATAGAGTTATTAACGGAGATACCATATGTAAGACCGCTTACAACACTGTCGAGCAGCACCTGGTTGCGTGCGGCAATAAACGCCGAATCAAGCGCAGCAAGCAGGATACCTGTGCTGCCGGACGACAGCGGTGCTTTCATCGTAACCGTATTTGAAATCAGTTGTGGCGCCCGCATATTCTGCACCACAATACCATGCGAGAATGTTTTGGAAATAGTATTGCCACGCACAATAGTGCCCGCTGGCGCTGGTGCGCTAACAGATGCCCCCGACAAGTAAACACCAATAGAACCACCCTCAATTATGTTATCAATAATCCTGTTGCCGCCCCCCCGCAGGCTATTGCCAAATATGGTTGCCAAATTGGGCGATGTAGTATTGGTGGTATAGCCCAGCAGGCGACAGGATACAATACTATCGTTTGCAGCGGCGGCCCCAAACTCAACCACATGGCCAAAAATACTGCTGCTATTGGCTATAGTAAGATTGCGGAAGGTTACAAAGCGGATACTGTCGAGCTTAACAACATAATTGCTATCAACGGCATTGGGCTGATAACTGATGGTAACGGCCCCCTGATTGCCGGCCACACCGCTGAAAGTAATGGTATTAACTGCCGAAACGCCTGCGATGCCATGCAGCCTGAACTGCTCGTTATAAACGCCATTGGCGCCTGGAGCCACATTGAATACCACGGGGCCACCAATGCCGCAATCCATGGCTTTGATGGCATCGGCAAAGGAATTGAAGTTGGCCCCGGGCACTCCTGTATAGTTGGTTGGCTGCGTATTATTGATGGTATAAGACCCACCTGCAAGTAACAGGTTCATATTGAGTGTAACCACCGAACTGAACAGCGTGTTGGAACTGCAAAAGATCACAGCCCTGTAATGTGGATTAGACCGGGCAGCCGTTGAAAAGCGCGGCGCATCAAGCGTATCCGAAATATTGGTCCACGGGCCGGTAGCAGTAGCCCCATTTTGCCACAGAAACCGCAGCTTATTGAACGATATGGTACCGGGAATATCGAGGGTAAATGGATTGCCCACACACAAATTGCTATTGGGCGAAGCGGTGGCCGTAGTAGCAGAAGGCGCTACGCAATCGGCAATAGAAAATTCAATGGCGCCAGGGTCGGGGGCAGTGGCATTGCGGGGTTTGCCGTCAATATCACTATCTACATTCACCGTTGTACCCAAATTATCCAGTGGCGCCAACTGAGGTGTAAAGTTGCCGCCTGCTGCATTTGTAAATAAGGGATTGAGGTCAATAGAACTGCTATCCTGCTGCGTGGCTGTAACCCATGCAGCAAGCGTGGCCCTGTTGGCGCCTGATGCAAAACCGGTAAAGTTGTTGCCGCCGGCACTGTTTACGTAAATACAGTTATTGTCGGACTCGATAACCGATGTTGCCGTTTCAAAATACAAACCATGCTTGGTGCCCGTTCCGCCCCTTTGGATAGAAATAATATTATTCAGGAAACGAATACCACTGGCAGCCACGTTTTGATAAAACCCCCGCGTTGTGTTGAGGGCAGTGGCGGATACTGCGTCAAGCGAGATGGTGTTGTGCAATATATCAACAAACGATGTGCGTGTATTCTGTATGCCCACCACAGCGCCATTGCCCGTCATGTTGTAAACAATATTGTTCACCACGCGATGCGGATTGCCCGAGGTGGTAACGGCGTTATTCAGTAAAATACCTGTAGCAGCGGCCGGCGATGCAGGATCGGCGCCAAAGAAATTGGAAATCCTGTTCTTCTCAATAAGTGCGGCTGTAATGTTGGTACCGGACAAGAATATTCCTATACCAGATGTAACCCCACTGCGAACAGGACGGGAGATAGCATTACCCGAAATCTCAACACTTGCGTTGCCATCGGCTATGTAAATACCGTAGTTGTAAAAGTCTTCAATCTGGTTATTTACAATACGATTGTTAGCACTTGCCGTACCTGCCGTGGTTCCACCACTGAACACGAATCCGTAAAAACCACCCCGAATCATGTTCTTTTCAAACAGGTTGTTGTCGCACAAAGCCGCCGTGCCCGAAATAGGCACATTGGCTACCCCGCTTATTACCACACCGGCAAAGTTGGTAGACGTGAGTGTGGTTGAGGTAAGCATGGTACAGTTGCGAAAGGTATTATAATCGGCATTCCGGATGAGGTGCACCACAAACCCCTGCGATCCGCTGCCACGGGCATCGAGCACAAGGCTGTCGACAATTACATAAGATGTATTTGTGATTTTAAATACAGCCTTTTCGTTGGCATTGGTACTGCTGAATGCCAACGTATTTCCATTACCCCTGAAAATAATACGTGCTGTAGGCGAGGTTCCTGTAATACTGTCAATAATTACCTGTTCGCTGTATGCATCAGCACCGGCCACTACATTAAATACCACATCGCCAAGCCCGTCAATACCACATTTCATGGCATCCACAGCCGAAGCAAACGAAATGAAATTACCACCGGGAACACCTTCTACATAAGAAGGCGGCGCATTTTTATTGATGGTATAAGTGCCGGCAGCAAACTTAGGCACCACATTCAGCAGCAGCGTGTCGGAGTACACAATGGTGCCATCGCAGTTGAGTTCGCAGCGGAAGTAGCCCTTTTGAGATGCAAAAAAACTGGTATCGGGAGCATCCATAGCACCCCCAAAATCGGCGAATGGCCCGGCCGCAGTGGCAGCCACCTGCCATTTGAACTGAAGGTTGAGACCCCAACTGTTGCCATCGAGCGAAAGTTTTGCCTGCTGACCGCTGCAAATGCCGTTGGCAGATACGGTAACCTTTCCGCCTACCACAGGCGAAGCACAGGCATCTGCGTCAAACTCAAAAGCACCCAAATCGGGCTTTGTAGTACTACGGGTAGCACCGGTAATGTCTTCAGGTATATTCAGCGGAAAACCGCGATTGTCTATTGCACCCTGCGAAGGCCTGTAATCGCCCGCAGCGGCATCGCGAAACAGCGGTGGCAGGCTCCTGGAGTTCAGGTCTTGACCACTTGCATTTTGCCAGGCCAAAAGGTCGGCCCGGTTCGATTGATAAAATCCGAAGAAATTATTGGTGCCGCTTCCGGCTACGTAAACATTGTTGTAATCGGACAATAACGAGGTTATATTACCGGCATAAATACCGTATTTAAAACCATTGCCACCGCGCGTTACATTTATAATATTATTATAAAACTGCACACTTGCCGCAGCAGCATTTTGATACAATCCTCTTGTGGCGTTGGCTGTAATGGAATTTGCGTCATCAAGCGTTACCGTATTATGGATATACAGCGCAAAAGCCGAAGCGCTGTTGTGAATGCCACTTTGAATACCATTACCGGTAACATGGTAAATGAGGTTATTCACGATTGTGTTATCCGAGCCATTCTGTGCTGTTACATTTTGAAAATTTATACCATTAAACTCATTGGCACTGGTGGGTATGCCACCAAAAGGATTAAAAATCCTATTTCGGGAAATAGTGGCATTTTCACTGTTGCCTGTAAAATAAATGCCTTGAAAAGGACCTACAACCGTACGCGCCGGACGACTGAAATAGTTGCTGTCAACCAGTATGCGGTTGCTGCCGGTAACATACATGCCATAATTGTAGAAGTCGCGCACTTCGTTTCCTACAAACTCGTTTACAAAGCATACTCCAGTGTTGTTGGTCGTGGCAGTAAGGGTGATGCCATAAAAGCCGCCTGTGATCTTATTGTAGTAAAACCTATTGAAGTCGCACAAAGTGGTACCCTGTGCTATAGGGTCGGTGGCGCTGCCGCTAATTACGATACCGGCAAAGGTGTTTGCAGTGCTTGAAGTAGTAACCACTATTTCGGAGTTGCGCAACACGTTGGAATCGGCATTGTTGAGCAACTGAAAACCGAAGCCTGCGGCTGTACCTGTTGGTTCTATCCTGAGTTTTTCGAATATAAAATGCCGGGCTCCGTTTAACTGAATAACAGCACGCTGAGCTGAAGTTGTTGCAAAGCGAATGGTGTTGTTGTTGCCATTGAAGGTAATCGTATTGGTTTCGGAAGATCCGCGTACCCTGCCGGCAATCAGTAATTGCTCTTCGTAGGGCCCCGATCCGGGAGCTACAGTAAAAACAACCGCAGAGGATATGCCACAACTTAACGCGTTGTAGGCGCTTACAAAACTGTTGAAGGTATTTGTATTCGGATACAGGGAAGCCGCATCTGTAATGGCCTTATTGATAATATAATTACCACCAGGCAAGGGCGGCGTAAACACTTTGACCCCTGCCGACACGGCCGACAGGTTACTGTTGGTGCAGGTAACCCTTAGCCTGTAAAAGGTAGTGGCCGACTGCGACGTAGTGTAGTTGATGCCTGTGGCGCCCTGGATAGGCTGCCAGGCAGCACTATCGGCCGAGCGCTCCCACTGATAGGTGAGCCCTGTGCCGATGGTGGCCCCGTTTGATGAAAGGGTAAATACATCGCCCAGGCAGGCAGTAGCCAGGGTAGATGCCACATTGCCTGCTGAAGGTGTGCCTGCGCAAGCTACTGCAGGCGTAAACGCAAATACAATATTGGGGCGGGTGGTGGCAGTACCTGTGTTGGTAACCGCGGTGGCGCCACAAGCATACCCGATATTGTCGGCCCGGTATGTATGTGAAGCATTGAATGACAGGCCGGTTGTCCAGGGTACTGTCAGGTTATTAGTGAAAGTATTCACGCCGGCATCGCCGCTGTTTGGGTCACCATTACATATTTCAATAAGCAGGTTGTCGGTTCCATTCCAGAAAAAAGGTTGGGCAAGAGAAATTGTGTTGATGCCAACCGCCGCAAAATAGTTTACCGGCCCAAAAACAGGGATGGCTGGAACCGCTTCCCAGCGAGTAAGGTCGAGCGATGCTACCGAAATATTGGCCATCCGCACAGTCATTTGTTCTATGCTACCCGAATAGGTATTCTGGACTGTTGCCTGGTACCGCAATGCAGTTATAAAACCTAGCGACATGCCTGCAGCCTGCAACTCGGATGCACGGTACAAAAACTGCGCCCGGCTTCCTTCAAAATAGTCTTGCAGCGGACAAGGATAGGTAGTGCCTGTATTTCCGGCCGTACCGGTACCAATGGCCACATCTATTTGGGCATAACCGCCAAGTGCCATACAACTGCTGAATACCAATAACCAGGCAATACGCCTGGCTGTAGCGGCACTCAAAGAAATTACCGATGTAGAAACTGCTTTCATGTCGTCTGTTAAATTATTTGAATCAGCTACCTGATCACTCACCCGGCATTTATATGAAATACCGATGGTAGCCCCTTCAGTTACAGTCAAGATTTTATAAGGGTTATACGCTACTGAGACGATTGCGTTCCAGCAAAAAAATGTGTGCAGCCGGATAAAAGTGGGGGTGAACATGAGATGTGTGCGAGGCTTGTGTGCATTGCTCTTACCCAAACAAAATGCAAAAGAAACGTGTGGTAAACCCTCTCATTACAAGATACGTTTACGGAATACAAGATTCACTCTTGTATTTCATCCGTGCGCATCTCAGCCAAAGAACTCTTATGTAAAAGGAAGAGCATTTGCCTGCGCAAATGCCCGTCCTTTCAGAACTTACATATGCTGGCCCACGGGCTACTGTACTACAAACAAGGCAGTTTCAGCAAATCCCGAACTGGCGGAAGACACTTTCAGGATATAGGTACCCTTTGCCAAATTGGCTGTGTTGAGCTGGTAGCTATTACTGCCGGCCCTGGCCGCAAAGTCGTATTGCCGAACCGCCTTGCCATGTACATCGCTCACCGTAATGGCTATTTTGCTGGAAGCAGGCGAATTAAGCACCACATTCAACAATGATCCCGTTACCGGGTTGGGGTACACGGCGGCAATCGTGAAGCGCTTAGCTTTCTCCGCATGCACCTTTACCACTTTACTATGTGCCTTTCGGCCATCCTTATCCACCTGTTTGAGCCTGTAGTAGCAATCTGTTGCCGGAGTGCTTACATCCACAAAATCATAAGTGGTGAGGCTATTGCTATTGCCGCCCGGAACTTTGCTATCTACAAAGCCAATCTTGGAGAAGTTGATGCCATTGAAGCTGCGCTCTACCTCAAAGCCCTTGTTATTTATTTCTGTAAACGTGGCCCAATCCAGCAGGTTCACATCGTTTACCCTGCGGGCAGCAAGGGTGGCAAAGGTTACCGGCAGCGAGCCCGACATTTCATAAGCGCCGGGCGTAGGCTTGGTGGCACTGCGGCTGTTGCCAAGTATATCGGTCAATACGCCTGTGGTGCCGTTTCCTGCTTCGGCTATGGAAGCCTCGCCGGGCAGCAGGTTGCCACCGGCAGCATCTACAAACAGCGGATTAGTGCTCAAGCTATTCTGATCCCATACGCCACCGTTGGCAGTCTTCCACTGTGCAAGAGTTTGGAAAGCTGTACTGAAGTATCCAACCCCGTAAGTGGTAGCGGTACCAGGCTGCACATACAGCACGTTGTTGTTGCTGCTTGTAACACCGGTAGTGGAAAAATACAAACAATACTTTGACCCCGTTCCTGCCCTTGTGGCAGAAACAATATTATTGTTAATGTTTAACTCTGTAGTTCCGTACAAATAAATACCATACGATGTACCACTGGTTGATGATTGATCGTCCAATGCAATTGTATTGTGCGATATATTCCAATACGTTCTTGAAAGTCCATAAATACCATATTGAGTAGATGCAGCGTTGCTGATATTGTACACCAGGTTGTTCTCCACTTTATTTATATTTCCTGAAACACCGTTGGCATTCAGGTAAATACCATAGAACGTGGTTTTGCTGGTCACATTATCCTGCACATTATGGATTCGGTTTTTCTCCACCAATATCCCACCATTATTAGTTGTAACATAAATGGTATATAAACTGGCATTGGTTCGGGCAGGCCTCGAGTAATCATTATTGCTGATGAGGGTATTGGCTACGCCCGATACATAGGTGCCGGAGTAATAAAAATCTTTAAACATATTGTCGCGAATAATATTAAACTGCACCGCACCGGGAGTGTTGCCATAGATTGACATACCATGATACCCACCAACAATAGTATTCTTTTCAAACAGGTTATAGTTGCCGTTATTTCCTGTTGTAGTGTAAGTGCCTGCAGAGCCGGCGATCACAATACCCATATAGTTTGAGGATGTAGCGGTGGTATTACCGGTAATTGTACACTTACGTACAATATTGCTGTCACTTTGCCCAACAAGGCCAATACCCCAGCCGTAAGTGCCCTGGCCGGCATCGATAGTAAGGCTGTCGAGAATGATATGATCAGCAGTTTTGAGGGCAATAACCGACCTTTCGTTAGCATCGCTTACATTAAACAAGACTGTATTGCCATTGCCATTAAAAGTAACAGTATTGGCATGAGAAGTACCCGGAATCTTGGGTATAATCACCTGTTCGTTGTAGGGGCCGCTATTGGCTACCACATTAAATACTACCGGCCCCGAAATGCCGCACTTGATATGGTTTACAGCATCTCCAAATGTTTGGAAATTGCCGCTGCCGGTTACCACAGCACTGTTGATGGTGAAGGTAGATGCCGGTATAAGGGGTGGTGAACTCACCATTACTCCCGGGGTGGGCACGGCAGTGCCGGAGCCACACTTTACCTGGCAGCGGTAATAGCTGGTTTGGTTTTGCGAAGTGGTATACGCCGCAGCACTTGCAGCCGAACCCAGGTTGGTCCAAGTGTTACCATCGGCCGACACCTGCCACTGGAAGGTAAGGCCCTCGCCCACACTGTTGCCGGTAAGATCGAGCGGGAATAAGGTAAGCGCACACACATTTGGTGGCGCAACAACCGTGCCCGGTGTGGGCGGATTGCTGCAACCTGAAGCGGTGAATTCAAAGGCGCCCGGGTCGGGACTAGCCCCACGGGTAATACCCAGGATATCGGTGGCCACTCCCACATTGGCCCCAATGTTGTTGATGCTTACCTCGCTGGGTACAAAATCGCCCGGGACCGATGAAACGAACAAGGGGTCTACACTGAAACTGTTTTGGTCGTAGGCGTTGCTATTGGATGCCTTCCAGTCGGCTAAGGTTAAATAGTTTACCCCTTTATAAGCAGTAATATTGGTGCCTTCGCCGGCGTTCACATAAATCACATTATTGTTGCTCTGGCCATTCCATGTAGTACCAAACCACAAGCCAAACTTGTTGGCAGAACCACTTCTGGTAACATAGGCAATATTGTTGCGCACGTTGGTGCTACCCCCGCCATTGGTGTAAATGCCATAAGTAATCGTTGTAGTGCCTGTAGCGGTAAGATGGTCGAGAATGATGGTATTATGGGCAATTTGCCAATGATCGCCACTGCTATGATAGATACCGCCCTGGGTGCCTGCAGCGCTATTCATATTATACACTACATTATTCTCCATGCGGTTAGGCTGGTCGGCAAGACCATTGCTGGAAGCTATGTACAATGCATATGCCGTGTGAGAGGTAGTGATGGCATCAAACATATTGTGTACCCGGTTTTTCTCTACCAGCAAACCGTCGGACGAACTTTCGATATAGATGCCATATAATGTAGTGCTGTTGGTACGGGCCGGCCTGCTGATATCATTGCCGGAAACGGTACCCGACTTTTGTCCGTTAAAGTTGATGGGGGCACTATACTGGTCAAGCAGTTTGTTGCCCCTCACCACGTTGCGCAAATTGTAGGTGGTAGTACTCCCGGTTACAACTATGCCGTAGTATCCACCATTTACGGTATTGTTTTCAAACAGGTTGTCATTCCCGTTATCGCCGGTACTGGTAGACGATGTTGCCGAACTACTTACTACGATTCCGCTGTAATTGGTAGAGGTACTTGAGATACTTGTGATAATGGTACACTTGCGTATAATGTTGCTGTCGGCCTTGGCAGTAAGTTGAATGCCCCATCCATAGGAAGCACCGGCCGACACGTCAATGGTCAAGCTATCGAGGATGATATGATCAGAGCCATTAAGCAGGAAGGCTGTGCGGTCGTTGGTACCGGCAGGGGCATAATTTATTGTGTTGCCATTGCCGAAGAAGGTGATGGTATTTATAGCCGAAGTACCGGGCACATCATTAATCACCACGCGCTCATTGTATGGGCCGGAAAAAGGAGCCACGGTAAACACAACCGGACCTTCGATGCCACAACGTAATGCGTTTACAGCATCAGCAAAACTGGCAAAATTGGTGCCGGCTGTGGGCAACAGCTTATTGATGGTGTAGTTGCCACTAAACGAACTTACAGTGGCAAGCACCGTGGTAGAATTTACCGGCGTGCCGGCATTGCAGGTTACAATGCAGCGGAAGTAGGTAGTGGCATCAATGGAGGTAGAATAAACCGGAGAGGAAGATGCGCTGCCAAGGTTTGTCCAGGTACCATTATCGGGCGACGACTGCCACTGGTACATTTGGCCAGCCCCTATAGAATTGCCATCAAGGCTAAGTGAGAAGGTAGCGCCCTTACAGGGATTGGTATCGCTCACCTTGGCAAGGCCCGCTGTAGGTGGGTTGGTGCATCCATCGAGGGTAAACTCTACTGCGCCGGGGTCGGGCGTGGCACTGCGTGGTGTGCCGTTCACATCGGTGGCTACTCCTACGTTAGCCCCCAGATTATTAATGATGGCGTTTGTGGGCAAGTAATCGCCCGGGTTAGCGTTCACAAACAAGGGATCCACATCTACCGATGCCTGATCGTAGGCACTTGAGTTGGCTGTTTTCCAGTCATTAAGTGTGGCAAAGCTTGTGGTGCCATACTGGCCTACCCTGTTGTCGGTGCCTGCTGCGGCATTCAAATACAGCACATTGTTGTTGCTGATAACCGTTGAGGTAGTTGTAACAAGGTATATCGCCCTTTTTATTCCGGTACCACCGCGGGTTATATATACAATGTTGTTCCTGAACTCAAGGCCTTTGGCTTCGGTGGTTTGATAAAATCCGTATACTGCTGCCGTGGTAGTGCCGGCATCGTCAAACACCAGGGTATTGTGATACGCATGCATGGTATCGGAACCGGTATTGTAAATACCGTAAATAATACCATTGCTGTTGATATTATAAATCAAGTTGTTCACCACCCGATTGGGGTAGGCAGGAGGTGCATCGGATGCAGTGAAATACACACCATAAAATGCAGAAGTGCTTGCAGCTACCGATTCGAACATGCTGTGAATCCTGTTGCGCTCAATATTACTGCCAATGCTGTTGGAAATGTTTACTCCGTAGGCTGTGGTGGAAGATATTCTGTTTGGTCTGCTCACTACATTGTCTGTTACCATGGCTTCGCGCTGCCCATATAGTTGTATGGAATTGGCATAGGCATCCAAAATGGTATTTCCTGTTACTTTATTTCCAATGTTGAAGTTGGGCGAACCACTGCCATACAATACTACCCCGTGATAGCCGCCGGAAAACCGGTTGCCGGTTATGGTGTTATAGTTTCCGCTGTTGCCGGCAGTGGCTGCCGAAGTAAACGACCCGCTCATAACGATGGGCGCGTGATTGGTAGAGGTGGTAGAAGAAAGGCTGCTATTGATAGTACACTTGCGCACTGTATTACTGTCTGCGCCGTTGGTAAAATGAATACCCCAGCCATATGTTCCGGCTGTGGCATCAATGATCAGGCTGTCGATGGTAATATGGTCGGCGCCATCGAGGGTAATGCCGGCTCGTTCGCCCGTAAGGGCCGAATTGAAAGCCAGCGTATTACCGTTGCCATTGATGGTAATGGTGTTAACAGAACTGGCACCACCAATTGCCGGTATTTTCACCTGCTCGTTGTAAGGACCGCTTAAGGGCACTACATCCAGTACCACAGGCCCGTTGATGCCACACTTAATGTAGTTGATGGCATCTCCAAACCTGGCAAAGTTGGTACCACCTGTGGGCAGGGCCTTGTTGATGGTAAACGTGCCGCTTACCGCTGACGGAACCGTTATCTTAACCCCGGGAGTATTGGCTGTGCTTCCGCTGCAGGTAACGGCACATCGGTAGAAGGTGGTTACCGTTGGGTTTACGGTTGCTATGGTTTGTTCGGCACCGGCAATATTAGCCCAGGCACTGCTGTCGGGCGACGACTGCCACTGATACGTTTGGCCCGAACCAACACTTTGACCAGTAAGGGTAAGTTGGACTGGCGAACCAGCGCAAACGAAAACACTTGCAGCAGTCACTGTTCCCGGTGTAGGGGGGGCTGTACAGGGTGCAGAGCCAGTGAATGAAATTTTGATATTAGGCCGGCGCTTATAATCGGCAACAGTTCCATTTAGCGTAGTAGCATTGGTAGTTGTAGAACCTACAATATTGTCGTTGGCAACCGCGTCGGCTACGGTTGAACACTCCCAAAGAAATTTGTCCGTTGCTCCAGTGCTTCCTCCTGTCATTACGAGGTCGGCCGCTATTTCAAGCGAACCACCGGTGTACACAAAAGGGGTAGCCAGCGTTATGGTAAACCAGCCTGCTGTATTGGGCACATTAAACGAGGTGCTGCTATATACTTCTGTATGGCTCGACAGAATGGATGCCCATGTAGTGGTGGTGGGCAGGGTGGTGTTGGAGGTATTGCCCATGTACACCTTATAGGTTGCCGGTATCAAAAAGTTGGCGTTGTTGGTTTTGTTGAAGGCAATGGCAGTAATAGTAGAACCGGAAGTAATGCCGGCAGCCGCAAGTTCGGCCGGCCGGTACAAAATATTGCTGCGGCAGGCAGTGGTAGTGGATGAGGCACTATACCTGTAAACTGGGCTGTACAAGGTGTTTGTAGGCACTATATTGCCGGTACCAAGTTGTACAGTAGTTTGCGCAAAACTGCTTTGAAAAATGCCAAGCAGCAACAGGGTAGTAATCACCCAAGTAGAACGGAACTTTCCAGCCATCTTAAAACAATTAGTATTGGTGATAATTGTACAAATATGCACACAAAATGCATTTTTCAACGTAAATTTAGGGCCATACCAACCTCTGCAGAACAAATTGTTAATTATGGCCCAAAAATTTGAGAATTTTCAATAGCCACTTAATAAAAGCGTGCATCCCTCATACTCATTTGAAGATAGCATCCCCTTCCAATCGCCTCATTCCTCTTTATGCCAAATCCTGAGCACTCCCCTTTTTTTGCCTTTTGCGGTTTTTTCTAGAAAATCAAATCACCGGGCTGCCGCATATTAGTTGGCACAACAAAATGGGAAAAGAAGCCTAATGAACTTTTGGCATTAAGGGGAAAAAATGATAAATACGTCACTGAAAGAATCTCCCCCACGAAGGCATTGAGTGAACCATTCGCAACTATCGAGATGCAATTTTGCTGCAGCTTCTCTCTGCCTGCCCGCAGTTGCAGCGCCAAGTTTGCGCCGTCTCTATGCTAAATCACAGCCGCATTTTTTTTAAAAACACCCACTCGCTGGGCCGCAAGGGCAGCGCCCTTCATTTTCTACCTGCTGTATATTCAATCAGGATTGCCAAATCACGCCATCACTTTATTCCCTTTGCCTCACACCTTTGGCAAAGCATAGCCATTATGGTAATGAGCAGTGAGTAGCTCATTGGCAGTCTTTTCGGTGCATTGCCCGCGTGAAGCATCCCAATGGAGGCGGCCGCCGGAGCGGAAGGCAATATTGCCCAGCTGGCACACTTGCGCCGTAAGGCTGGCTGCTTCTATGGGGGCAGCAAGCATGTCGGGTTTGCGGCTCTTTACAGCCTCCACAAAGTTTTGCACGTGCTGTTGCAGGGCATTGTTCGCTTGCTTTTGCATGGGCACAGCTTCCATTTTATCCTTTTCAGGTATCACTTCCCACCCATCGCGGTTGAGCACCAGGGTACCATTGTTGCCTATAAATGCGGTGCCGTGGGTAAGGCGATAAGGCCCAAGATCAATACCCGTAGCCTGCTCCCAAACCATACTAAAATTTGGAAAACGATAAACAGCGTTAAGGGTATCGGGCGTTTCGGCTGCATCGTCGGGGTAGGCCATTTTGCCGCCAGAAGCCATTACCTCAGTTGGAAAGCCTGCCTTCATGCCCAGCAGGGCGTAGTCTATCATGTGTACGCCCCAATCGGTCATGAGTCCCCCGGCATAATCCCAAAACCAGCGGAAATTGAAATGGAAACGGTTTTGGTTAAATGACCTGGCGGTGGCGGGGCCCAGCCAGGTTTTATAGTCTACCTCAGCAGGCGCAGTACCGTCGGCCACTATAGGCACCGGTTTCATCCAGCCCATGTAGGCCCAGCTTTTCACAGTGCGTATGTTGCCCAGCTTGCCACTATGCACAAAAGCCACCGCATCCTGAAAGTGCTTGCTGCTGCGCTGCCACTGCCCGCTTTGCACTACCCTGTCGTAGCGGCGGGCTGCCGCTTCCATAATGCGGCATTCGGCTACGGAGTTGCCTACCGGTTTTTCTACATACACATCTTTGGCGGCCTGGCAGGCATGCACGGTTTGCAGGCAGTGCCAGTGGTCGGGCGTGCCTATCACTACCGCGTCTATATCCTTCATATCCAGCATCTTGCGGTAGTCGCCCATGGTGGCAGGTTTGGGCAGGTTAAGTTTGGCCACATCACCAAGCCGACGGTCAATAACACGGCTGTCCACATCGCAAATGGTGGCCAGTTCCACACCGGGCACTTTCAGCAGGGCATTTATATTACTCCAGCCCATGCCATTGGCACCTATTACGCCTATGCGCAGCCTGTCGCTGGGCGCCATGCGTTTTATAGCTGCCTGCAAATGTTCGGGCATAAAAGTAGCGCCGGCAAACAAAGTACTGCCGGTGCGAAGAAAGTGACGCCTGGAGGAAGTCATAAGTTTCTAATTTTTATGATGGCAAAACAATACAAAAAAGAAAGGGAATGTCTATTAAAGATGGATTCATACAGTGAGGTATTGCTCAAAAATACGATTGGGCACTTCTAAAAACCCCTGATGATGCCTGATTTTGGTCATAGTCCTTATTTAGACCACAAATTATTTTTGGTTTGAATTTAAAAATTCATAAAACACCTGCAAGCAAAAAATTGCACTGATGTAACAAGATAGCACACCACGTTTAAGGGGAGAGATTACATAAATTCTACAGAAACAGACATGAAAAAACACCTAATAGCCGCAGCAGTGGCCAGCGTGGTTCTTGTGGTAGGAGCATATGTTGCTATCTGGTCGTTTCCGCGTATTTTTCCTTCTTTAGCCCAAGAATACTTTCATGCAGAAATGTTCCGCTCGGGCTCCAGAAAGGAAATCCTGTTTTTCATTCACCCGGTGGTACTCAGTTTCCTGCTTTCCTGGTTTTGGTTCCGTTTCAAGAATCACTTTAAAGGCCCATTCATATGGCGCGGAACTGAATTAGGCATTGTTTATGGAGTTGTTGCTATTGTACCGGCCATGCTTATCAATTACAGCATTTTCAATGTATCGCTTTGGCTGGTGCTATGCTGGCTTGGCTACTGCCTGGCGCAGGGTGTTGTTGCCGGTATCATTTATGCCAAAATGGATCCCTGAGAAATTCCAACCATTCAACCATAGCCCAATTTTGATTTTTAAATAGCAAAGTGCATACAGTTAATGCTGGCTTACATAAATAACTCAAGCTGTATTAGCTTGATGCAATGATTATACCAATATGATTTTGCTCATAGAAAGGTGGTTGCTGCTGCCATACATTTATGCTTGGTGGAGGTTGGAATGAACAAATTGCTCCAGGCAGGATCGTTGTGCAGCCTAATGCTTGTTGTATTTGCCCGGTTGGCGCTTATCTTTTTTCCGCTGCTTATGCCGGAACTTACAAATAGGTATTTCAAGGCTGTATTTGTATCCGGGTCTCACCAGGAACTCATATTTTTTGTGTACCCGGTGGTTATCAGTTTTGCTTTGGCCATATTCTGGAGCATCTTCAAGACACATTTCAGTGGCAGTATTTTCAGCCGTGCCTATAAAATGGCAGCTGCTTATGCCGGTATAGCTATTTTACCCAGCATGGTTATTACTTACAGCGTATTACCCGTAGCACCAGGCATCATTATAGCATGGCTGCCTTACGGGTTTACCCAAGGCCTTATTGCAGGCCTCATTTTTGCCTCAAAAACGCCATAGTTCAAGCAAATAGAATCCAGCCTGCCGGTTCAAATATTTTCAACCAGGTGGAAATATTTGTGCCGGATATATGTTGCCATTCGTGTATCGCACCTTGCTTTATAGCGCTTCCTCGAAGCGCAGGATTGTTCCAATCGGATGAAGTTGCCTAACCCTCGGTCGCCTTTTTGGCATGCAGCCTGTAGCAGCCAGCGCAATGGTATGACATAAAAAACAATTCAGTGCCACCCCTATAGCAGTTTGCTGATGGCTTCGGCAGCCCGCCTGCCAGTTTCAGCCGCGCCGTTCATATAACCCTGGTAGTCGTACGAGCAATGCTCGCCGGCAAAGAAGATATTGCCCACAGGTTTTATTTCGTTGCCTGCAATGGTGGTGTACTGGCCCGGGTGAAAGCAGGTATAGCTGCACAGCGTCCATGGATAAGTAGGCCATACAAAGCGTTCGGCACGCCCATTGTATTGAGCTATTGCACCCGGATAAAGTGCTTCAAGCAACGGCAAGTGCTTGCCGGCCTGCATCGCAATGCTGCCCCTGCCTACGTTAATGGCAGGCTGTGCACCGGTGTAAATAGTAAGGCCGCACGCCGTACCGCCCTGCAGCTGACTATTGTCCCAGCCGCTTTGAAGTATATTGTCGGTAAAATAGTACCCGGCATATCCCAGATTTCGCCAATAGGGGCTATTGAAGGCCAGCATCAGTTTGCTATTATTGCCATAGCCTATGTCAAAAATGGCTTTACGCTTCCATTCGGGCCAGGCAGGTTGCACTTCCACACTTCGAAGTTTGGTAAAAGGTATCGTTACAAGTACAATGTCGGCCGTTACATCCTTTTTCGTCTTTCCGGTGGCAAACGTAAGTACGTATTGTCCGCCGGCTTGCTGCCTAATGGCCAATAGTTCGTGGCCGGTTTGTATTTGTCCGCTTACCTGCGCAGCCAGCAAGTCCACCAACTGCTGGTTTCCGCCACGTATTTTATATCGTTCATCGCTGGCGCCAAATATCTGGAAGGTGCCCTGGTTAACCCGCGGGCTTATCAGCCAAAGGAAGTTAAGCGCCGTCTGCTGCTCTATCGGCAATCCGTACTCCGTTACATAAGCCACGTCCAGTATGGTACGCAGCCAGCCTTGAAGCCCAATCCGGTCGAAATACCCGGCTATGCTCAGGTTATCGAGCTCTGCATCAAAAGGTCCGTAGCTGTCGGCTGTTATAATTACCGACATGCGTTGTTGATCGCGTTTAATAATTTCGGCAAAGGGTAAAAAGGCCTCTATAACTTCCTGCTCTGTATAGTGGCGGCCTCCTATGAAGTATGCCTGGCTTTGAAGTACCTGTTCGCTGGGCGATTGCACATCAATAAGTTCCAGCCCAAAGGTACGCACCAGTTGCAGCATGTCTTTATGTATGCTGTCTATAAACTCGCCCCCCAGCTCGGTAGTAAGGCCCGGGCCCATGATGTTTTTGGCCGTGTACATACGCCCGCCAGTGCGGTAACTGCCTTCGTACACCGGTGCCAGGCATCCGGCATTTTTTAGCAGCCATGCGGCATGAAGGCCCGCCATGCCGGCGCCTATAATTACTACCCGCTTGTCGGTTTTGCGTGCTGCCGAAACATCATTCGATACCGGGGCTATTTCATGCAAAGCCTTTTGGCAGGCCTGCATGGCACCCAGCATGGTAACGGCTGCGGCGGCTTTGCCTGTGCTTTTCAAAAATTGCCTGCGCTGCCGGTGCACCAGTTCATCGTAGCCATCGGCCGGCATATCGGCTTCGTGCAGTTGCATAGCTTTGTTCAACGCTTTGGCCAGGGCTGCCAGTAAGGGGCTTTTGGACGATTGCTTGTGGCGGCTCATAGTATTAAAGTTTTTTACAGCACAAAGTAGTGCATGAACCATTTACAATAAAATTTGATAATCGTTAGGCAAAATACCTGATACAAAGGCGATTCATATGCATTTTTCAAAGCTTTGCCACCGGTGGGCTGCTTAAGATGCATATGCTACCTTTAGCCCTCAAGAAAAACGAAAATCGTGTATGAACATTCGCATATTTGTTACCGGCGGCACTTTCGACAAAGAGTATAACGAACTCGAAGGATCGCTGTTTTTTAAAGACACGCACCTGCCCGAGATGCTGAAGCTGGGCCGTAACCGGGTGCCGGTAGATATACGCACCCTGATGATGATTGACAGCCTGGAAATGACCGCCAGCGACCGCGAGGCCATTGCACAAAACTGCCTGCATGTGCTGGAAGACCGAATCATTATTACCCATGGCACCGATACCATGGTTCAAACGGCCGAAGTGCTGGCACAACGCATTAGCGGCAAAACCATAGTACTTACAGGCGCTATGATTCCTTACAAGTTTGGCAGTAGCGATGGGTTGTTTAACCTGGGTAGTGCCCTGGCTTTTGTACAAACCCTGCCGCCGGGGGTGTATGTGGCTATGAATGGCCGTTGGTTCAACTGGGACAATGTGCGCAAAAACCGTAAAACAGGCGAGTTTGAAGAATTGAAGAGTTTATCATGACAGCATGCTGCGGCCTCGTATCGCTGCATGCGTACGCCATTCTTGCGCAAGTCCTGATGCTTCTTACTTCCTTGCCGTATAACGCTCCCCCCCTTAATCTGTCATCTGTTTTCCGTCATCTGTCACCCATCAACTACCCCGGTTTCAATTGAATAACACTTCCTGATCATGTCATCTAAATTACTTATATATGGCGCCAATGGCTACACGGCCCGACTCAAAGTGGAGCTATGCCAAGGTTACAACTTGAGCCCTGTTTTAGGCGGACGCAATGCCCCTGCCATTGGAGCTTTGGCCACAAATTACAATCTTCCTTTTAGGATATTTGACCTTGGTAGCGTGGCACATATTGCCGCTAACCTTAAAGATATTAAAGCCGTGCTGCACTGCGCAGGCCCTTTTGAAAACACGGCAAAGCCCATAATGGAAGCCTGCCTCCAAGCCGGTGTACACTACCTGGATATTACCGGCGAAATTGGAGTGTTTGAAAAGGCGAAGCAAATGGACCAAAGAGCCCGGGAGCGAAACATCATGATCATGCCCGGCGTGGGTTTTGATGTAGTGCCTACCGACTGCCTGGCGTTGGCCCTGAAAGAGCGATTGCCCGATGCCACCCATTTGGAGCTGGCTTTTGCAAGCTTGGGCGGAGGTATCAGTCATGGCACAGCAAGTACCATGGTGCAAGGCCTGGGTAAAGCTGGCGCTGCGCGAGCAGAAGGCGTGGTAACACCGGAGCCAACAGGTAAGTATGGGCAATGGATTGACTTTGGAAATAAAAAATTGTTCACCATCAGCATACCCTGGGGCGATGTGAGTACCGCATTTCATACTACCGGCATCCCCAATATTCGGGTGTTTACCGGGGCAAAGCCTTCTGCTTACCGCCTGCTCAAGTGGCAGTGGGCGTACAACTGGCTGCTACGTACCAAATGGGTAAAGAATTTAATCCAAAACAGGATTGACAATGGTCCAGCCGGGCCCAATGTAAAAATATTGCAGGAAAGCCGCAGCCTTATTTGGGGTAAGGTTCGCAATGCAAAAAATGAAACAGCCGAGGCTCGCTACAGCGTACCCAATGGATATGCCCTTACCGCTCATGCAGCATTGCATATTGCCGAACGAGTATTAAAAGATGACTGGCGGCCTGGCTACCAAACACCTGCCGGGTGTTATGGCAGCAACCTGGTACAACAACTGGAAAACGTAAAAACCCTGGAGTGGCTTTGACCAACGCGGACAATGCTACTACAACTATTCAGACAGGTTCACTCGGTTCGTTTATAGTACCGTACATAGTCAATCATAAAAGCCTTTGGCAGGTTAGCATCGTCTACCGGCCCACCCCAGGTACCGCCTACGGCCAGGTTCAATATCAGGTAAAAAGGTTTTCGGAATAGGTTATCACCATTTTTAGTAGTTGCTTCTATGGGGGCGCTGTGGTAGGTTAACCCATCCAGTTTGAAATGGAGGCTGTCGGGCGTCCATTCCAGGCCATACACATGGAAATCGAAAAAGGGTTTTGGGAAATACACTTTGCCGCCATTGCTCACGCTCGTTTTTTGCCCAGTGGGGTCGGGGTAGTGTATGGTGCCATACACATGCATAGAGTCGTGGCCCACAAACTCCATCAGGTCTATTTCGCCACAGGCAGGCCAGCCTACCTGTGGGCGATTGGTGCCCACAAGCCAAATGGCAGGCCACATGCCCAGGCCCGAAGGTACTTTTGCACGCACCTCCATTTTCCCATACTGAAACGATTGCTTGCCCAGGGTAATCAATGATGCCGAGGTGTAAAAGGCGCTATCATCCATATAACGCCAATCGTTGCTACCGGGCTGATACAGGCGATTGGCATAGTTTTCCTTTCGTGCCTCCAAAATGAGATAACCGAGCTCTATCCGGGCATTTTGGGGCCGACCCACTGTGTAGAACTGCTTTTCCTTGTTACGCACTAAACCTTCTTCGTAGCCCCAGCGGCTGCTGTCGGGCATGCCTTCCACATCAAACTCATCGCTCCACACAGGCTGCCACTGCGCCATAGCTGCGAATGCCTGCATACATGCTAAAAACAACAAAAACCTGTACACCATGTGTCAAATGTAAAGTCATGACGGATTTTACCTGTATAACTATTGTGTGGCAACACACTGCCCAGCCACCGGCAGTGCGTACTTTTGCACCACAACATAAGCAACAAATCATGAGCGAATGGTTCGAATCGTGGTTCGATACAACATACTACCATAAACTCTATTTTAAACACGACCACGATGAAGCTTCGGCGTTTATAGACCGACTGGTACAATGGCTGCAACCGTCGCCTGGTTCGCTGATGCTGGATGTAGCCTGCGGAAGGGGCAGGCACAGCATTCAATTGGCCCAGCAAGGCTTCAATGTAACCGGCATCGACCTTTCGGAAAGCAGCATTGGCTATGCCAAAAAATTTGAAGCGGACTACCTGCATTTTTACCGCCACGATATGCGGCAGCCGTTCTGGATCAACTATTTCGATTTTGCTTTTAATTTCTTCACCAGTTTTGGATACTTCCGCACCCGGCGCGAGCACGATGCGGCATTGCGTACTATAGCACAGGCACTGCACCGCGATGGAGTGCTGATTATTGATTACTTAAACCGTCACTATGTAGAAGGCCACCTGGTGTACAGCAACGATAAGGAAATAGAAGGTATAAACTACCACATCACCCGATGGATGGATGAAGAATACTTTTATAAAAAAATTGAAGTAGAAGATGAAAGCCTGAGTGAGCCGTATATATACACAGAAAAAGTAAGCAAGTTTAGCCTGGGCGATTTTACAGATATGCTGGCATACCAGGGCATGCAAATAATCGAGGTATTTGGCAACCACGACTTGTGCCCCTACCATGTGCGCAATGCGCCGCGCATGATAATGGTGGCTAGAAAAATTAAGTACTAAGGGGTGGACATCAGCCTCGTAAAAAGCCTTCGTACACCATGTACAGCAGTTCTACCCGCATACGCATTCACTATGCGCTTACCGACCAAATGGGTGTGGTATACCACGGCAACTATGCGCAGTTTTTCGAAATAGGCCGTACCGAAGCCATCAGGCATTTGGGGCTTACTTACAAGCAACTGGAAGACACGGGTATTATGATGCCGGTGGTAGACCTGCACATGAAGTATTTGCGGCCTGTAAAATATGATGACCTGATAACGGTGACTGTACAACTGCGCGAATTACCCACCAACCACCGGGTAACCTTCTTTGGCGAAATAACCAACGAAGCAGGCAAGCTTTGCTGCGCGGGCACGGCTACACTTTACTTTTTGGATGCCAAAACACAGCAGCGGGTAACGATGCCGGAGGTGCTGAAGGAAAAGCTGGAACCCTATTTCTGAAAGGGTTTTATTAACCACAAAGATTCTGGAAGGCTCTAAGATGCACAAAGAAGAAATATTTGCTTTGCGAAACTTCGTATCTTTATGCCTTGGCAGTTATTATAAATAAAAATCACGATGGATACTCGGCGTTCATATCAGCTGCCTGCACCATATCGTAGCACAGCGAGGCAGCCAACCGTGCCGTGCGGTTGTCAACGTCGTAAGTGGGATTTACTTCGGCCAGCACCACGCAGCGCACCTTGGCGCTGAAGATTACATGCCTTAAAAACCGCTTGAACATACTGTTGGGCGCAATACCGTTAAATGCTGGCGCACTTACACCCGGCGCATGCGCAGCAGCAAATACGTCCATGTCTACACTCAGCATCAGGTTATCACTGTTACCCATCACGCCGTTTATTACATGCAGCATGTGTTCCAACTGGTCGTTGGTAAAATTTTCGGCCAGCACGTAAGGTGCGCCCATTTCCTCGGCCAGTTCAAACAGACGGCGCGTGTTGCTGTACTGTTGTATACCTATGGCCAGGTAATGAAATGGGATGGACATTTTTTGGCAGTATTCTCTCATTTGCCAAAAAGGCGTACCAGAAGTATTGCCGGTAGATGGCTCCACCTGTCGCAGGTCGAAATGGGCATCGAAGTTGATAGCGCCAAATTCTGATTTCTTTTTGGTGGGGGCAATGCCCAAAAAGCCCCCCCAGGCCACCTCGTGACCACCACCCAATACAATAGGCAGGTAGCCATCCGCCAACAGCTGCTTTACGTATTCGCCCAGCAGTTGTTGCGCCGCTTCCAGGTCGCCCCCTTCGTGGCATACCACGTTGCCGGCATCTACCATTACCATATGGCTTACGGCAATGGGCAATCCCGCGCAGGCCTTGCGTATAGCTGCGGGGCCGTCTTTGGCACCCACCCTGCCCTGGTTGCGTCGAACTCCTTCATCGCAACAGAAGCCTATAAAAGCAACGCCCTGCTGCTTTTTGTCCAATATCGGAGGCTCTTTTATCGAGAGATCAACATACTGTATCACCTGGTGCCAGCGCAGCACATCGGGTTCTGTTCCATCCGTTCGTCCGGTCCATTCGTTGAAGCCAGGGGGTTCGTAGTAAGCCATATTGCGGGCAGGGTTTCTTGATTATCCTGCTGCTTACAAATGTATTGTCTGGCGGGGTACCATAGGCTGATGAAAAACAGGATTTCAGCACCACACTTGTACAGGCTTCATTTTGCCCTGGTGATAAAGGATTTCGCGATAGTCGGCGCAGGCATATGCCTGAACATGTGCCTTCTTGCCGGGGGCGATGCTACCCCGGTCGTACAAATGCAGGGCTGCTGCGGCCCTGCCGGTGAGGCCAGCGAAGGTTTCGGCGGTGGTGAGTTTTTCGGCAGCAGCCATTACCGATGCCTGCATCAGCAGGTCGCCCATGGGTGCCGAACCCGGGTTCCAATCGCTGGCGATGGCCACACAGGCACCAGCATCCAGCAGTTTGCGGGCGGGCGCATAATGCATGCCCAGGCCCAGCGATGCGCCGGGAAGTACCACTGCAACCGTGTGGCTTTGCGCCAGCGCTTGTATTTCCGCACGGCCACTTGCCTCCAAATGGTCGGCCGAAGAAGCGCCCATTTCTACCGCCAATGCACTGCCCCCGGCACTGAACTGGTCGGCATGAATCGTGATATTGAAACCAAGGATTTTAGCTTGCTGCAAATACCACCGGGAGTCGGGCACCGAAAACGCGGTTTCTTCGGTAAAAATGTCCACCCGGTTGGCCAGGTTTTCATTTTTTACTTTTGGCAGCAAATCCTGCACCAGCATCGCCAGGTATTCATGCGGAGCGCCTTCAAAATCGCGGGGCTTTATATGCGCCGCCAGGCAGGTGGGCACCAGGGTAGCACTGGTATGGGCGCTTGCCTGTTGTATTACCCGCAGCATCTTCAGCTCTTCGTCAAGGCTTAGCCCGTAGCCACTCTTTATTTCAGTGGTAGTAACCCCTTCGGCCACATGACGGCTGATTCGAGCAATCAAGCTTGTGAGCAGATCTTCTTCTGTTGCACCACGTGTCATTTGCACTGTGCTCCAAATGCCGCCGCCGGCACGGGCAATATCGAGGTAGCTGTGGCCGGCATTGCGCATGGCATAATCCATGGCACGGCTGCCACCAAAGCATAAATGTGTGTGGCAATCCACAAAACCGGGCAGCAGTACTGCGGGTTGCAATACTTCTTCCACTGCTGCCTGCCGGTAATCCTGCCTAAGCCTGTTAAAGTCATCCACGGCAACCAAAGCATCGCCTCGCACTAATATGCCGCCATCAGCAAGTACCTGCAACTGCCTGTCGTGCAAGGGGCCACGCAATGGCAAGTTGTCAAGGGTTATTATCTGCGAAAAGGGGCCGACAATCTTCATAGAAATGGTATTATGCTTTAGGCAAAATCAAACCTTATTTCTTCCTGGGCTTTTTTGCCACATTATTCTCTGGGGACGGTCCATTCTTTTTTCGTGCTTTGGTCGCCTTTTCCTGCATTTGGTCCTGCGTTTGCTGCACGGGTATCCACTCATAATCAAGTTGCCTCTTTTCAAGGTTGGCAGCCACTACCTTTATACGCACTGTATCGCCCATGCGAAATTTGCGGGCCGTGCGCAATCCTACCAGGCTATAGTCGCTTTGTACCAAGCGAAAATCGTCCCAATAATTCAGGTCCTTCATGCTTACGAGGCCCTCGCACTTATGCTCCACCGTTTCGGCCCAAAAACCAAATGTGGCCACACCGCTGATAACCGCGTCAAACTCCCACCCCACATAATCGCTCAAATATTCCACCTGTTTGTATTTGTTGGCGGCCCGCTCGCTCTCCATGGCTGCCCGTTCGCGTTCACTGCAGTGCTTGCATTTTTCTTCAAGCTTTTTGTGGGGCACTTTTTTGTCTTTAAGTACCTCGTACAGTATACGGTGCACCAGCACATCGGGGTAGCGGCGTATGGGCGAGGTAAAATGACAGTAGTGCTCAAAACCGAGGCCGTAGTGACCAATATTGTCGGTGGTGTACACGGCCTTTGCCATGGTGCGTATACCCAACTGCTCCAGCACATGCTGCTGCGGAGTACCTTTGGCTTCGGCAAGCATTTGATTGAAACTGCTGGCAATGGCTTCGCCACTCGAAGTATTGAAGCCATGACCAAACTTGCGGGCAAATGCTACAAATACATCCAGTTTATCCTCATCGGGCATATCGTGTACGCGGTATGGAAACGGCAGTGGCTTGTCCTTCACCATCACCTTTGCCACATCTTCGGCCACCGTGCGGTTGGCCAGCAGCATAAATTCTTCGATGAGTTGATGAGCCTCCTTACTTTCCTTAACTACTACGGCAAT
>Ga0114939_10000804_pt1 | contig 25920 bp, 22 predicted proteins | sample AshMeaCrysSpring_FD_87196 | JGI IMG/M metagenome (GOLD analysis project Ga0114939, IMG submission 87196) | Groundwater microbial communities from Big Spring, Nevada to study Microbial Dark Matter (Phase II) - Ash Meadows Crystal Spring | ecosystem: Environmental > Aquatic > Deep subsurface >...
CGGGCCATCAGCTCGAAGTCGCGCTTGAGGGGGCTGCGCGGGTGATGGAAGTAGAGCGCGACCGTGCCCAGTATGCGGCCGTCGGAGGCACGGACCGGAGTGGACCAGCAGGCGCGCAGACCGGCCGCCAGTGCCGGCGCTCGCAGCTCCTCCCAGAGGGCGTCGCGGGCGATCTCGGCGACCACGACCTGTCGCTGCAGGTAGACGGCGGCCGCGCAGGATCCATTGCGCGGCCCGATCTCGATCTTCTCGAGCGCACGCTGGAAAGGCTGCGGCAGGCGATGCCCGGCGGCAAGGCCGAGCGTCTCTCCGTCCTCGTTGAAGAGGCTGACGGCGCACAGTGCGTCGGGCGTGACGCGCTCGGCTGCCTCGGCGATGGCTTCGAGCGTCTCGGCCAGGGGGACATTGCCAGTGATGCGCTCGAACACGCGCCGCTCGCCCATCGCTAGCAACTCGGCTCGCTTGCGCTCGGTAATGTCGGTGATGCTGCCGCGGATCAGTCTTTGGCTCGACGAGGGCAGCCGGACCAGCCGAACCTCGCAGGGAATGTCCTGGCCGGCGGTATCGCGATGCGTCCACTCGAAGCATGGCGCTTCCCCGGCCAGTGCGCGGTCGATATGGCCTTTCGAAACGGCGAAAGACGGGGTTCCGTCGGACTGCTCGGGAGCACTCACCTGCGCCGGACTGCTCGCAAGCAACTGCTCACGAGTCATCCTGAAGAAGCGCACCGCGTTTTCGTTGCACTCGACGAAGCGCCCGAGGTCCACGTCGAAGACGACGATCGCCTCCGGCGCGTTCTCCACCAGCGTACGGTAGCGTGCCTCGCTCTCGCGGATTGCGACCTCGGCCTGCTTGCGATCCGAGGTCTCGCGCAGGCAGACGATGTAGACATCGCGGCGGTCCAGGCGAATCTTGCTCACGCCCAGTTCCGCGTCGAAAAGTGACCCGTCGTGGCGGCGGCCGCGGGTTGCGCGCGGCGTCAGGTCAACCTCGTCGTTCTCGAGGGCCTCGGCGAGTTCCTCCAGTGCACCCGTGAGCGTGGGGTGGCGGGCGAGCGACGGGATCAGCAGGTCGAGGCGTTTCCCGCGCACCGCGTCCTCTTTGTGGCCGAAGACGCGCTCGCCGGTGGTGTTGAGGGTCTCCACGCGCCCGGTCTCGTCGACCGTGAGGATCGCGTCCTTCACGTGATCGAGGATCGTCTGGAGCTGGGCAGCGGCGCTCTCGCGCACCTCGCGGGTGAAGGCGCTGGTCTCGTCGGCGAGCATCTTCATCGAGCGTACGACGCCGCGCCGCTCGTCGTCCCACTCGAGATACGCATCGCTGATCGACTGCAGCAGTTTGCGCAGGTCGAGGCGCCCGGAACCCGCGCGGGCCTCGTCGAACTGGCGCTTCAGGAGCGGGTGAAGGCTCATCGTGCGCAGCGACCGGCTGGCTCACGAAGCTGAGTGGGCCGGACGACCGGACGAGCCCGCCGTGCCGCGATGGGCAGAATCCACCCGATGCGCGCACGGGCGCTGACGTTCCGGTTGTTTGACCGCTTCATGAACCCCGCCGCCGATGCCCGCCACCTGCCCAGAGCCGGGATGGTACGCAGTGGATGGTATTCGGAGCGCCGTGACTCAGGACGTGAACCGCTTCACATTCGCCGGCGCGGCAGGCGCATCGGCTACAATTCAGCCTCCGTCAGGCTTCAGCGCACGCAATGTCTCACGATTCCGTCCAGCATCCTCCGGCCACCGTCCCGATGCTCGGTCGCGACGATCCGCCGCCGTTCGTCATCCTCCACGAGCACGGTGCCGCCCCGGCACTCATCGTCTGCGACCATGCCAGCCGGGCCTTTCCGCGTGGCATGAACCGTCTCGGGATGCCCGAGCTTCCGAGCTGGCAGCACATCGCCTGGGACATCGGGGCCGGGGAGCTCGCCCGCGGCCTGTCGCACGCACTGGACGCGCCGGCGGTGCTCGCGGGCTACTCGCGCCTGATTGTCGACTGCAACCGACGTCCCGACGACCCCGAGGCTTTCCGGTCGAACAGCGACGGCTGGGAGATCCCGGGTAACCACACGCTTTCGGAGTTCGATCGGCGCGTGCGGCTCGCCTGCTTCTTCGATCCGTACCACGAGGCGATTGCCGCGATGCTCGCCGGTTTCCGTGTGCGGGACGTGGTGCCTCTGGTGGTATCGGTGCATACGTTCACGGCCTCGATCGGGGGCGTCGATCGCCCCTGGCACGTCGGGGTGCTGTGGGACAAGGACGAGGCAAACGCACGTCGCCTGCTCGAGGACCTGCGTGCAGTCGAAGGCCTCGTGGTCGGCGACAACGAGCCGTACAGCGGCAAGCATCCGTCCGACTACACGATCGATCACCACGCCGAAACGGCAGGCCTGCCGCACGTCTGCATCGAGGTGCGGCAGGACCAGCTCGAGTCGCCGGCGGGTGTCGAGCGATGGGTGCGCCTGCTGTCGCGGCTGGTCGGCAGGCTGATGCGCGACCCGGAGCTTCGGCGCCTGACATCGACGGAATCCCAATGGCGCTGCGCGAACCTCCGCTGACGCTCGGCATCGAGGAGGAATACCTGCTCGTCGAGCGCGAGACCGGCGCGGTCGCCGCCGAGCCGCCGGACGAGCTGTTTGCCGCCCTGCACGAGCGCACTGCGGGCCGCGCCTTTCCCGAGTTCCTGCGGGCGCAGGTCGAAGTGGCAACGCCGGTCTGTCGCGACATCGCGGAGGCACGTCGCGAGTTGAGCAGGCTGCGCGCCGCGGTGATCGAGGAAGCCGGCCGCTTCGGTCTCGCTCCGATCGCCGCCTCGAGCCACCCGTTCTCTCTGACCGCCAAGCAGAAGCGCACCGAGAAGGAGCGCTACATCGCGCTGCTCGAGGAGATGCAGGGCGCGGCGCGGCGCATGATGATCTGCGGTCTGCACGTGCACGTCGGGATCGAGGACGACGACTTGCGCATCGACCTGATGAACCAGCTCACCTACTTCCTGCCGCACCTGCTCGCGCTGTCGTGCAGTTCGCCGTTCTGGGAGGGGGAGCGCACCGGCCTGATGTCGTTCCGGCTCATGATCTTCAACGGCGTTCCGCGCACCGGGCTGCCGGAACAGTTCTCGAGCTGGGGAGAATACCGGCGTCACACCGACATCCTCGTCGAGACCGGCATCATCGCCGACACGTCGCGCATCTGGTGGGACCTGCGCCCGAGCCTGCGCTACCCGACCCTCGAGACACGCGTGATGGACTGCTGCACGACGATCGAGGACGCGCTGTCGCTCGCGGCCCTGAACCAGTGCCTGATCCGCATGCTGTGGCGGCTGCGCCGCGCGAACCAGCGCTGGCGCATGTACTCGCACCTCCTGCTCGGCGAGAACCGCTGGCGCGCGATGCGCTACTCGTTCGATGCAGGCCTGCTGGACCTGGGGCAGCAGCGCATCGTGCCGTTCGCTGAACTGCTCGAGGAACTGATTGCGCTGGTGCGTGAGGACGCGGAGGCACTGGGCTGCTTGGCGGAAGTGGAGCGCCTGCGCGACATACTGACGCGCGGTACCAGCGCCCACCGGCAGCGCCAGGTCTACGAACGCGCCAAGCTCGAGGGCGCCGGGGACGAGAAGGCACTGCGCGCAGTGGTGGACTGGCTGGTCGCGGAGACGGCGCTCGCGTGATCGGCCGCCGCATCGCGGTCGCGCCGATGATGGACTACACGGATCGGCACTGCCGATACCTGCTGCGCCTGCTCAGCCCGGGCGCACTGCTCTACACCGAGATGGTGACCGCGCAGGCGCTCGCGCACGGGGACGTCGAGAGACTGCTCGCCTTCGACAGGGCGGAACACCCGGTGGCGCTGCAGCTCGGAGGCTCGGACCCGGACTTGCTGGCACGCGCCGCGCTCCTCGGCGAGCGATTCGGTTACGACGAAGTGAACCTCAACGTCGGTTGCCCGAGCGACCGGGTGCAGAGCGGGCGCTTCGGGGCGTGCCTGATGGCGGAGCCCGGGCTGGTCGCCGACTGCGTACGGGCGATGCGAGAGGCCGTGGGCGTGCCGGTGACCGTGAAGTGCCGCATTGGCATCGACCACCACGACGACTATGCGTTCTTCGAGAATTTCGTCGGCACGGTCAGTGCGGCTGGCGTTCGCACCTTCGTCGTGCACGCTCGCAAGGCGCACCTGCAGGGCCTGAGTCCCAGGGAGAACCGCGAGGTTCCGCCGCTGCGCTACGAGGTGCCACAGCGCCTCAAGCAGGAACGTCCGGACCTCGAGGTGATCCTGAACGGCGGACTGCGCAGCGCCGCGCAGGTGCGTGCCTGGCTGCCGTACTTTGATGGGGTGATGCTCGGACGGCAGGTCTACCAGGATCCCTACCTGCTGGCCGAGCTGCAACGTGAGTTCCTCGATCCGGCCTGGCCGCTGCCCACCCGCGAGGATGTCGTGGCGCGCTACGCCGACTATGTCGAGCGCATGGCCGCGGCCGGGCACCGCGTGCCGCTGATGCTGCGACATGCGCAGGGTCTTTACGCGGGCCAGCCGGGTGCGCGCGCGTGGCGAAGGCTGCTGGGCGAGCAAGGCTCGCGAGCCGGCGCCAATGCCGGGGTGCTGCGGGACTCGCTGCGGGCGTTCCGCCGGGCGGCATAGGCGCGAAGGCCTGCATCTGTATAATTCGCCGACACCTGGCGTCGGTTGGGGTAACGCGGGGTCCAGGGAGCGGGGTCGCTTTGTCATCGGTGAGCAACGAGACCGAGGTCGCCGTCCTGTTCGCGGACGTGGTGGGAAGCACGCGCCTCTATGAGGTGCTGGGCGACCATCTGGCGCGCGACATGATCCTGCAGTGCGTCGAGATCATGCGCGACGCCACGGAACGCAACCGTGGCAGCGTCATCAAGACGATCGGCGACGAGATCCTGGCGATCTTCCCGACGGCCGACGATGCGGTGAATGCGGCGGGCGAGATGCAGCACGACATCGCCGCGCACCCCTCGCTGCTCGTGAACGGCCAGCACGTCGCCATCCGCATCGGCTGCCATTACGGCCCGGTGGTGCTCGAGAACCGCGACATCTTCGGCGCGTCGGTGCACACGGCGAATCGCATGACCAGCCAGGCGAAGGCGGGCCAGATCATCCTGACGTCCGACACGGTCAGCCGGCTAGGCCCGGAGTGGCGGGCGATGACGCGCCAGATCGATGTTGCACCGGTGCGCGGCCGCAGCGAGGAAGTCGAACTGTTCGAGGTGCTCTGGCAGCAGGAAGACGCGACGAGCATGCTGCCCTCGATCGAACTCGACGCGCGCAGCGGCCACCGGCCCAAGCGCGTGCGGCTGCGCTACATGGACCGCGAGTACGTGCTTGGAGACGGCAAGGAGGCCCTCACGTTCGGGCGCGCCGAGGACAACGACATCGTCGTGAAGGGTAACCTCATCTCTCGAGTGCACGCTCGCATCGAGATGGGTCGCAACAAGGTCGTGCTGGTGGACCAGAGCACGAACGGCTCGTTCGTGGTCACGCAGGAAGGCAAGGAGTCGTTCGTCAGACGCGACTCGGTGACGCTGCAGGGGAAGGGCCTGATAGGGCTCGGTCGCCTGCCGGAGTCGAACGCGCAGGACGCGATCCGCTACGCGCTGGAAGACTGAGGCAATCGCTCGCGGCCTGGCGCCGGCCGCATACGTGCGGGACGGGCGCGCCTCCCGGCCGTCGCCGGGAGCGCGCCACCGGAGTCAGCCGAGTGCCTTCTTGACCCGCTGATACTCGCTGCGCAGAGCGGGCGGTGTCCTGCTGCCGAAGCTCTCCAGATACTTGCCGACCTCGTCGATCTCGTTGTGCCACGCCGGTACGTCGAGGTCGAGCAACTGGTGCAGCGTGCCCTCGGGCAGGTCGAGCCCCGTCAGGTCGATGTCCTCTTTGCGCGGCAACAGCCCGATCGGCGTCTCCACGGCTCCGACACGACCTTCGCAGCGCTCGATGACCCACGACAGCACCCGCAGGTTGTCACCGAAGCCGGGCCACAGGAACTTGCCGTCCTTGTCCTGGCGGAACCAGTTGACGTGGAAGACCCTCGGCAAGTGCTTCACGCGTCCTTCGAACGACAGCCAGTGTGACCAGTAGTCCGCGAAGTTGTAGCCGCAGAAGGGCTTCATGGCCATCGAGTCGCGGCGTACGACGCCGACCTGGCCGACTGCGGCCGCGGTCGTCTCCGAGGCCATGCCGGCCCCCACCATTACCCCGTGCTTCCAGTCACGGGCTTCATAGACCAGCGGCGCAACCTCACGGCGACGTCCGCCGAACAGGATCGCCGAGATCGGCACCCCCTCGGGGTGCTCCATGAGGTGGTTGTAGGCCGGATTCTGCTTCGCCGACACCGTAAAGCGTGAGTTCGGATGAGCCGCCGGGCCGTTCGCCGTGTCATAGGGCCGGCCCTGCCAGTCGATCGCTGGAACGCCTTTGCCACGACCTTCCCACCACGGCTGGTTGTCGGTCGTCACCGCCACGTTCGTGAAGATCGTGTCGTGGTGGATCATCTCGTAGGCATTGCGGTTGGTCTTCGGGCTGGTGCCCGGCACCACGCCGAAGAAGCCCGCTTCGGGATTGATCGCGCGCAGCCGTCCGTCGCTGCCGATGTGCAGCCACGCGATGTCCTCGCCGATGGTCCACACTTTCCAGCCAGGCATGGTCTCGGGCGGGATCAGCATGCCCAGATTGGTCTTGCCACAGGCCGACGGAAACGCGCCGGCGACGTAATGCACCTCGCCGCGCGGGTTCTCCAGGCCGACGATCAGCATGTGCTCTGCGAGCCAGCCCTCTTCGCGAGCCTGCCAGCTCGCGATGCGCAGTGCATGGCACTTCTTGCCCAGCAGCGCATTGCCACCGTAACCCGAGCCGATGCTCTTGATCGAGAGTTCCTCGGGGAAGTGCATGATGAAGCGGCGTTCGGGATTGAGGTCGCCGATCGAATGCAGGCCCTTGACGAACGTGCCGTCCCGCTCGATGCGGTGCAGAGCGGCGGTGCCCATACGCGTCATGATCCGCATGTTGAGCACGACGTACGGGCTGTCGGTGATCTCGACGCCGCAGCGCGCATACGGCGAGCTGATTGGCCCCATGCAATAGGGCACCACGTACATCGTGCGGCCCTTCATGCAGCCGGCGAACAGCGCATCGATCTTCGCATGCGCTTCGCTGGGCTCCATCCAGAGGTTGTTCGGACCCGTGTCCTCCTTGCTCTTCGTGCAGATGAAGGTCAGGTGCTCGACCCGCGCAACATCCGACGGATGCGAGCGGTGCAGGTAGCAATTCGGAAAATTCGACTGCTCGAGCTCCATGAGGTCGCCTCGAAGCAGCATCAGCTCCACGAGCTCGTCGCGCTCCGTGTCGGATCCGGTGCACCAGTGGATGCTGTCTGGCTGGGTCAGTTTCGCGGTTTCGGCAACCCAGTCGCGGAGCGCGGCATTCGTCGTGGTCATCGGGCGGGTATCCTTGGTTCTTCCGGCGCCGCACGCGGTGCGACGGAGCGGGCGGTGAAATGATCCTTGTCGGTGGATTATAGCCTCGCGCCTGACGACCCCCTACCCGTGGAGGGCACGTATGCGCCCCGCGGCCGTGCAGGTAGACGACACTTCGAGCGGACAAAAAAAAGCGCCCTCCGAGGAGGGCGCAATCAGGGGGAGACCGGTAGAAATCTGTTGCGTCAGGATCTGCTCAGGCAGCGGCCTTGCGCGCGCGGGTCGTGGTCTTGCGGACGGCGCGCTTCACCTTGCGTTTCGCCTTTCTGGCAGCGGGAACCGCCTTCTCCTCGGCCGGCTCGACGACGCGCTCGTAGAGGTGCGTGGCGACGCCGCGCAGGTCACGACCGGCGTGCTTGAAGATCGACACCGCGCGCTGCGCATCCTCGATGATACGGGTGCGGGTGGCGGGGATCATCTCGACCTGCTCGCGCACGAGATCGAGCAGCGACTCGGCGCCAGCAGCGCGCTCGAGGCGCAGCGCTGCATCCGAGATCGCCGACGTCAGCATGTCCGACTGCAGATCGATCAGGTTCGCAACGGTCGACTGCGATACCGACGTCACCTTGATGCCCGAACGCGCCAGCGTGCGGACCGGGGACTTCAGCGCCTTGAGATTCTCGGCAGAACCGGTGGCCACTTCACGAACGGTCTCGAGGGACTCTTTACGAATCCTGCGGACCTGGCTGCTGAGCGCAGCCGTCGAATCGGCGACGAGTTCCTGCATCTGGTCGATCATGTGTCACACCTCGGAATCGTGCTGCTGCGGCGCAGCATTTGCTGCAGTGCACAATAGCGCTGCGGGCCGCAGCTGTCAAATGCGTCAAGTACCGAGTCGGCGGCAGGCGGAGTCGGTGCCGCAAATGTCGGCGAACTGGAGGCGCCTCGAGGTTGCCGTCGGCCGACGGCTCGCGCACAGTCTGGCTCGAATGACGCGACTCCACCCCCACCTGCGCTCGCCGGTCTCCGCACGCCGGGCAGGCGTGACGTTGATCGCTGCGCTCGTTGCGGCCTGGCCGGCGGCAAGTGCGCCGGAGCTGTCGGCAACAGGCGCCGCGATCGCGACGGGCAGCGATCTCCTCGAGACCTCGATCGTGGTCGAAAAGCTTGTGCCGGCGGCCCGGCCTGCCGGCGGCTCGGGTCGCTTCGTCGCGGCCGAGCGCCTGGACGCTGGCGAAGTGGCCTACTACACGATCCGTGTCCGGAACCCGGGCAAGATGCCCGTATCCGACGTGCAGATCACCAAGCGCATGCCGGATGGCATGCAGTACATCGAGGGATCGGCGGTGGGCCCCGCTTCCGACGTGCAGTTCTCGACCGACGGAGGCGAGACGTTCCTTGCCGGTGCTGCGGGCTCCGAGTACACGCACCTGCGCTGGATCCTGCGCCAGCCGCTCCCACCGGGCGCCACTGCGCTGCTGCGCTTCCGTGCGACTTTCCGCTGATCGTGGGCAGCGCGCTCGCTGAACTGTTCGGTGCCGACGGGCCGCTCGCACGCGGCCTGCCGGGCTATGCGCCGCGCGCCCAGCAGCTGTCGATGGCCGAACACGTCGCGGCCACACTCGACTCGCGTGAGACGCTGGTCGTCGAGGCTGGTACGGGTACCGGCAAGACCTACGCCTATCTCGTGCCGGCATTGCTCTCCGGACGACGTGTGATCCTCTCGACCGGCACGCGCGCGCTCCAGGACCAGCTCTATCACCGGGACCTGCCGGCGATCTGCGGCGTGCTCGGGCGGCCGGTCCGGGTGGCTCTCCTCAAGGGGCGCGCAAACTATCTCTGTCGCCACCGCCTGGACCTCGCCGAGCAGCAGGCCCACGCGCGCGGACTGCGACGGGACGTCGCGACGGCTTTGCCCAAGGTCCGCGCCTGGTCACGTGTGACTCGTCGCGGCGACATCGCGGAACTGCCCGGGCTCGGCGAGGCGGACCCCGTCTGGCCCTGGGTGACTTCGACCCGCGAGAATTGCCTTGGCGCAGACTGCCCGGCCTACGAGGAATGCTTCGTGCTGGCGGCGCGCCGCGAGGCGCAGTCGGCCGACATCGTGGTCGTGAATCACTACCTCCTGATGGCCGACCTCGTGCTCAAGGAGGAGGGGTTCGGCGACCTGCTGCCGGGCGCCGACGCCATCGTGATCGACGAGGCGCACCAGCTGCCGGACATCGCCGCGCAGTTCCTCGGCTACAGCGTGAGCACCCGTCAGCTTGCAGCGATCGGGCGGGACGTTGCAGGTGAGTTGCTGCTCTCGCAGCAGATGGGTGGCGGCGTCGACGCAGCGATCGGCGCACTCGACGCGCAGGTGGCGGCAGTGATCGCGGCGGCCGGCGGCGTCGAGGCCCGGCTCGACCACGCCCAGTGGCCGGAGCGACTGGTCGAGGCGCTGGGCGGCCTCGCCGGGCGGGCGCGGGATCTCGCCGACGGGCTGGCGCCGCTGGCAGGCGAGGGCACCGGAGCGTTCGCGAGGCTGCGCGAGCGCCTCGAGGAGAGTGTCACGCGATTGCTCGCGCTCACGGCTGAAGAAGCGGACGGCGGCGTGCGCTGGGCCGAGGCAGGTCCACGCAGTCTCAGTTGCCACTACTCGCCCGTCGACGTTGCCGCCCAGCTGGCGGGGTTGCTCGAAGCGCAGTCCTGCGCGTGGATTCTCACCTCGGCGACGCTCGCGGTGGGTGATGATTTCTCGCATTTCAAGCGCCGCGTCGGTCTCGCGCGCGCGCCGGCGGTGCGCTTCGAGAGCCCGTTCGATTTCGCAGATCAGGCGCTGCTCTACCTGCCGAAAGGTCTCGGTGATCCGGGGGTGCCCGGGCACACTCAGTCCGTCGTACGCGCTGCGCTGCCGGTTCTCGAGGCGAGCGGTGGTCGGGCGTTCCTGCTCTTCACCAGCCACAGGGCGCTGCGCGAAGCTGCCGACGCCCTGGACGCTGCATGGGGGAAGCAGCCGCCGGTGCCGGTGCTGGTGCAGGGTGACGGCTCACGCGACCAGTTGTTGCGGCGTTTTCGCGAGGCGGGCAATGCGGTACTGCTCGGCACCGGCAGCTTCTGGGAAGGCGTGGACGTCAAGGGCGCGGCGCTCTCGGTTGTGATCATCGACAAGCTGCCGTTCGCCGCGCCCGACGATCCGCTGCTGAAGGCGCGCCTCGAGGCGATCCGTCAGGCGGGCGGCAACCCGTTCTTCGACGAGCAGGTGCCCCAGGCGGTCATCGCGCTGAAGCAGGGCGTCGGCCGGTTGATCCGTGATCCCGGTGATTCTGGCGTGGTGATGATCTGCGACACGCGGCTCGTCACCAAGGGCTACGGCCGCGCCTTCATCCAGAGCCTGCCGCCGATGCGACGCACGCGTGAGATCGAAGAGGTACAGGCTTTCCTGCGCGAACGGCTCGGATCGCAACTCGCGGCCGTCGGTGCGTCCGACGACGCGCTCGATGCGACTCCGGCTGGCGCAGGATGAGTTGCACCATGCGAGTGCTCGCCCTCGATACGTCCACGGAGTGCTGTTCGGTCGCTCTCTTGAACGGCGCTGTGCTGACGATGCGTCAGGAGATCCTCGAGCGCGGTCATGCGGAACGCGTCCTGCCGATGGTCGATGAGCTGCTGGAGGAGGCTGGCCTCGCGCTCGCCGACCTCGACGGAATCGCGTTCGGTCGCGGTCCGGGTTCGTTCACCGGGTTGCGCATCGCCGCAGGCGTGACGCAGGGCCTCGCGCTCGGTGCGAACCTGCCGGTCGCGCCGGTCTCGAGCCTCGCGGCCGTGGCGGCGCAGGTGCCCGCCGGGGCCGGCGAGTACGTGCTCGCCTGCAACGATGCCCGGATGGGCGAGATCTACTGGGCAGTGTTCCGTGCGGAAGCGGATGGTGGGGTGAGTGTACTGTCGTCGGAGCTTGTTTCCGTGCCTGACAGAGTCGGCCTGGGCGCGCCGGCGCCCGCACATGCTGCGGGCAACGCGATCTCCGCCTGCACAGCCCTGGCTGACCGGCTCGCGGCTGCCGGGGTGCGCGTGCACCCGGGCGTTTTTCCCAAGGCCGACGCCGTCGCGCGCCTCGGCGCGGTGGAGCTTGCGGCGGGTCGTGGCGTGCCGCCCGAGGAGGCGCAGCCGGTCTACGTGCGTGACGACGTCGCGCGACCGCCCGGTATGGCGGTCACGGGGATGTAATAATCCCCGTCTGTAATGTTGCTGCAATAGGACTGTCCTTTATCAATCTGAGGCAAGATGGCCGGCAAGCAGATCCTGATCGTTGAAGACGAAAAGGCGATCCGCGACATGATTGCGTTCGGATTGCGTCGCGCGGGTTTCGACGTACGCGAGGCAGAGGACTGCACGGCAGCACGCGCGAGCATCGCGGACCAGCGGCCGGACCTGCTGCTCGTGGACTGGATGCTGCCCGACCAGAGCGGTCTCGATCTCACGCGTGCCGTGAAGCGCAACAAGGACACCGAGGACATGCCGGTGATCATGCTCACCGCGCGCGCGGACGAACATGACAAGGTGAGTGGCCTCGAGGGCGGCGCCGACGACTACGTCACCAAGCCCTTCAGCCCGCGTGAACTACTGGCGCGCATCAACGCCGTACTGCGCCGCAGCTCGCCCGCGGGTTCCGGCGAGCGAGTGGAGGCGGGCGGTCTGATGCTCGATACGGCGGGCCACCGCGTCACGGTGGACGGCCAGACGGTGTCACTCGGGCCCACGGAGTACCGGCTGCTGCAGTTCTTCATGGAGCACCCCGAGCGTGTGTATTCGCGCAGCCAGGTGCTCGACCGCGTCTGGGGAGGCAACGTGTACGTCGAGGAACGCACCGTGGACGTGCACATCCGAAGGCTGCGCAAGGCTCTCGAGCCCTATGGGCGCGACGCGCTGATCCAGACCGTGCGCGGCGCCGGGTATCGTTTCTCCACCCGTCCGGAGTGATCCGGGCGAAGGCGGGCGCCAGTTGACCAGACCCGCCTGGCAGCACCTCGCCTGGATCGCCGGAACGATCGTGCTCGCGGCAGCGGCGGGCTTTGTCTTGGACCGTACGCTGCTGTTTCTCGTCGTGGTGCTGGCGGCCTGGCTCGCCTACGAGGTGCGCAGTCTGGTGCGCTTCGAGCATTGGCTGCGTCGGCGCAGCAGCGAGCCGCCGCCCGACATGCACGGACTCTGGGGCGAGACGGTCGCGACGACGAGCCGGATATACCGGCGCAAGGTGTTTCACAAGCGCCGGGTGCTGGTCTTGCTTCGCGAGTTCCGCCGCATGACCTCGGCGATGCCGGACGGGGCGATCCTGCTCGGCAACAACCGCGAGATCCTGTGGTTCAACCGCACGGCGGGACGCTGGCTCGGCCTGCAGCGCAAGGTAGACTATGGCATCCGTATCGACAACCTCGTGCGGCACCCGGAATTCGTCGAATACCTCGACAAGCCCGGCATGACGGCGCCGCCGCGCATCCGTCTGTCCAAGGCCGGCGACCGCTGGCTGCTGGTGCGCCTCGTCACGACGAACGCCAGCGGGCAGCAACTGCTGATACTGCGCGACATCACCGGCGAGGCGCGGCTCGAATCCATGCGCAAGGACTTCGTCGCGAACGCCTCGCACGAACTGCGCTCGCCGCTCACCGTGATCAGCGGCTACCTCGATGCGCTCGCCGAGGAGCCGGGCCTCGACCCGGCCTGGCGCGAGCCGGTGCACGAGATGCGCCGTCAAGGCGGCCGGATGCTTAGCATCGTGCAGAATCTACTCGAGCTTTCGCGGCTCGAGGCCCACGGCGGCGAAGCCGAGACCGTGCCGGTGGACGTCGGCGGAATGCTGGCCCTGATCCGGAAGGACGCGCTCGCCCGCCCGCAGGGGCCGTCGGTGATCGAGTTGCATCTCGACAGCGACGACCTCCTGCTCGGGTCGGAATCCGAACTCCACTCCATTTTCGCCAACCTCGTGTCGAACGCGGTGAAGTACACCCCGCCGGATGGCCGCGTGGATATCCGCTGGTGGACGGACGCCAGGGGCGGTCTGGTCGAAGTGCGCGATACTGGGATCGGCATCCCGGCCGAGCACCTGCCGCGGCTTACCGAGCGGTTCTACCGCGTCGATGCCGGGCGCTCGCGCAAGCTGGGTGGCTCCGGGCTCGGGCTTGCGATCGTGAAGCACGCGTTGCAGCGCCACGGCGGGCGGCTCGAGGTGCACAGCATCGAAGGCAAGGGCAGCAACTTCGTCTGCCACTTCCCGTCGGCGCGCGTCGTGCGACGCGACGACTCGGTCGCCGCGTCGGCTTGATCGGGTCGGGGAATACCGCCGCACCGTCGTCGCAGTGCGCCGCATGTCGCGCGATCACAACGACAACTGCAATCTCTCTGTAACACGCGCGGCGTAGAACAGCGGACCAAGCCGAAACGCGCGACCAATGGTTGCGCGCCCGTGTCGTATGGTTACAACCACCGTGAGGGGACTGACGTGAGAAACACCGTGCTCGCGACTGCCGTCGCCGCCACCCTGGCGCTTGCCGCGCCGCAAGCCTTCGCGCAGGCGAAGGGCGCTGCCAGCAAGGCTGAAGTGCAGGCCATCGAGGCCCAGATGAAGGCACTCGCTGATCGCCTCAGCCGGCTCGAGTCGGCCAACTCGGCGCTGAAGACGCAGAACGACGAACTCCAGGCCGTGGTCGAGCGCCGCGATGCCGAGATCGACTATCTCAAGGAGCAGACCAAGGAACTGCGCGAGGAGGGAGCGGTGCTGGCCAGCGAAGCCAGCAAGGTCAAGGGTGCCGACTGGGCGACGAAGATCAAGGCACGCGGCGACCTGCGATACCGCCACGAGTGGATCGACCCAGAGCGAGTCGTAAGTGGCTCGGCAGACGACGCCGCCGACCGCACCCGGCATCGAATTCGGGCGCGCCTGGGTTTCGACGCCAAGGTCACGGACAACGCCAAGGTCACCCTGCTGCTGGCAACAGGCGGCGACGACCCCCGGTCCTCCAATCAGACCCTCGGCTCCCAGGGCACGCGCAAGTCGATTGGCATCGACATGGCCTACGCAGACTGGACGTTTATGCAGGGCGGCAACCTGATCCTCGGCAAGCAGCCGTATCCTTTCTACCGTCCCGGTCAGAGCCTGTTCTTCGACGGCGACTACAACCCAGAGGGCGGCGCGGTCAAGTTCGAGCGCGGGATGCTGTTCGGCAGCGCCTACGGGTGGTGGCTGTCCGAGCAGTACAACGCCAACCCGGCAGGCGAGAACAGCGACGGCAACATCTTCGGCGGTCAGCTGGGCCTTAAGTTCGGGTTGTTCGGCGGTGAGTCCCGAATCGCTCTGCACTACTACGACTGTGGCGCCTGCCAGAACGAAGCCTCGATCATGTACGCCAACAACGGTAACGGCAATACGACCTACCAGGTCAGGCGCACCACCACCATTGGCAATACCAACACGACTCCGCCGGTACCGGTCGTGTCGACCACCACCACGAACTACCTCACGTACGACTACCAGGTCCTGCAGGTGTCGGGCGACATCGGCCTGGTGCTGTTCGACCTGCCGTTCACGTTCTGGGCCGACTACGCCAACAACATGGCTGACGACGTCGAGTACGACACGGCCTATGGTGTTGGTGCGGTGCTCGGCAAGGCGAGCAATGCGAAGTCATGGGAGGCCGGCATCGGCTGGCAGTCGATCGACGCGGATGCGCTCTTCGGCCAGTTGGTCGACTCCGACTTCGGCGACGGCCGGACGGACTCGGAGGGCTGGTTCCTCAAGGGCGGCTATGCCCCGGTGAAGAACATCACGCTGAACGCGACATACTTCATCAACACCTTGAACAAGGACGTGGGCACGGAACTCGACTACAACCGCCTGCAGCTGGATGTGAACTACAAGTTCTGATCCCGCGGCGGCGTTTGCCGCTGTCGAGGGCCCTCACCCGCCCAGGGACTGGGCGCTCCCGCCGGGAACGGGCTGGAGAGGGTGAGGGCCCGTTGCTTTACGGAACATGACCTTGCCCGCTCGTATTCGCTCCTGTAAAAACACGCGACCTCGGAGGCGCCCATGGAAACCTCGGACCTGTCCCATCACATCCTGAGCCGCTATAACGCGGACCTCGAGGGCATTCGCTCCGGCGTGCTGCAGATGGGCGGGCTGGTCGAGCAGCAACTGAGCAACGGCATCCAGGCGCTGGTCGCGGGCGACATCCGGCTCGGCGAGGAAGTCGCGCGGCTCGACTACAAGGTCAACGCCATGGAAGTTGCGATCGACGACGACTGCAGCCGGGTGCTTGCGACACGCGGTCCCACCGCGTCGGACCTGCGGCTGATCGTCGCGGTCATCAAGACCATCACCGACCTCGAGCGCATCGGGGACGAGACCGAGAAACTCGGCCACATCGCCGTGCGTCTCGGGAGCCTCGAGCACCCGGCCGACCGCTACCGCGAGGTCAAGCACTTGGGCGACCTGGTGGCGGAGATGGTTCACGGCGCCCTCGACGCGTTCGCGCGCCTCGACACCGCGGCTGCACTCGAGGTGGCGCGCCGCGACCGTGTCGTGGACGAGGAGTACGAGGCGATCCAGCGCCAGTGCATCACCTTCATGATGGAAGACCCGCGTACCATCCGCCGCGCACTCGACGTGCTGTGGGTCGCGCGCGCGCTCGAGCGTATTGGCGATCACGCCAAGAACATCTGCGAGTACGTGATCTACATGGTGCTCGGCAGGGACGTCCGCCATCGCTCGCTCGAAGACGTCGAGCGGGCGCTGGAGGAGGCCAGCGCTGCGCGCACCGCGACTGGCAGCGGGGCCTGAGCCACGCATGACCGGCTGGATGGTCCGCCGCACGGGCAACCTGCTCGGTCTGCTTCTCTGCGCGGCGTTGATCGGCTATGCGCTTTACGTGCAGTACGTGCAGGGCCTGGAGCCCTGCCCGCTGTGCATCCTGCAGCGTGTGGCGGTGATGGTGGCGGGCGGGCTGTTCCTGCTGGCGCTGCTGCACGACCCGGCCGATCGCGGTGCGCGCGTCTACGGTCTGCTGATCGATCTGGCGGCGCTCGCCGGCATCGCGATCGCGGCGCGGCACATCTGGATCATCGCGCAGCCTCCGGGCGCGGTGGCCGAGTGCGGTGCGAGCCTGGACTACATGCTCGACGTGCTCCCCTGGCACGAGGTGCTGGGCAAGGTGCTCGCCGGCTCCGGCGAGTGCGCGAAGATCGACTGGCAGTTCGCCGGACTCAACATGCCGACCTGGGTGCTGATCGCGCTCGTGGGCGTGGGACTCTGGGGTCTCGCGGTCAACTGGCTCGGCCGCCGGCGCTGAACGCGCGTCGCATCCCGATCTTGCCGACGCAGGCCGGTTCCCCCGCCGCCTGAACCCCGCCGTCGCGATCGTCCCGTGTGAGCACTCGCGGGTCCGAGCCGATAATGGCCGCCGTGGGGTCACTGGGATCCCCGGGGGAACCATCTTGAAGAAGCTCATCCTCGCGGTCGCGTCGGTCGCGGTCCTGTCGGTCCTTGCGTCTGCCGCCGAGGCGCGCGTGGTCCAGCCCAGCCTCGAGCAATTGCAGGCCGAGCAGTTGCGCATGCAGGCACAGATCCAGGCGCTCATCACGCGGCTCGACGGCCTCGAGACCGCGAACACCGAGCTGCGCGGCGAGAACGCCGGGCTCAAGCAGCAACTGGCGAACGTCGACGAGCTTCGCGATGCCGAGATCGACGGCCTGAAGTCGCAGACGGGCGAGCTGCGCGAGCAGGGCAACGCCGCCGCGGTCGAGTTCGACAAGTTGAAGGGTGCCGACTGGGCGAGCCGGATCAGGTTCAAAGGCGACCTGCGCGTGCGCAGCGAGACGATCCAGTCCGAGCGCGTGGTGGGCGGCGGCGCGACTGCCGAAGTCGCGGACGCCGCGGACCTCAACCGCATGCGCTTTCGCGCGCGCATCAGCGCCGAGGCCCGCGTCACGGACAGCACCCCGGTCGTGCTCGGGCTGGCGAGCGGGGAGGGCGACCCGCGCTCCACCAACCAGACGTTCACGAACACTTCCTCCGGCAAGGGCGTCTACATCGATCTCGCCTACGCGGACTGGGCGTTCGCCCCCGGCGCGCACCTGGTGCTCGGCAAGCAGAAGCAGCCCTACTGGCGTACCGGCCAGAGCCTGTTCTTCGATTCGGACATCAACCCCGAAGGCGGTGCCGTCACCTTCGAACGCGGCGCGTTCTTCGGCAGTGCCTATGCCTGGTGGCTGCAGGAGGGCCACGACTCTAGTCCCGCCGGCAACAACGAGGACGCCAACATCGTCGGTGCGCAGGCGGGACTCAGGTTCCCGCTGCTCGGCGGCGAGACGCGGGTGGCCGCCCACTACTACGACTGCGGCGCCTGCCAGTACAACAACCCGTTCTGGAGCGGTGGCGGCGCCTACGGCAACACCACGGTCACACAGGGCTCGGGCAGCTCGGCGGTCGAGGTGCTGCGCCATGACTACAACGTGGTCGTTCTGTCGGGCGAGGTGAACACCACCCTGTTCGGCCTGCCATGGCAGGTCTGGGGCGACTGGGCACGCAACCTCGCCTCGGACGTCCGGTACGACACGGCCTGGTCGATCGGGACCTTCCTCGGCAAGGCGTCGGGGCCCGGCACCTGGGAAGCCGGGCTGATGTACCAGGTCATGGGCAAGGACGCGATGTTCGCCCAGCTGATCGACTCGGACTTCGCCGCTGGCAACACCGACGGCGACGGCTGGGCGTTGCGTGCCGGCTACGCACCGACGAGGAACATCGGGCTGTACGCCACCTACATGCTCGACGGCCTCTATCAGGACGTGGCACCGGTCAGCGGCCCTGGCTACGAGATCGGCAGGAATCTCGACTACGATCGGCTGCAACTCGACGTGGTCTACCGGTTCCAGTAGCCGGTCACGAGGCGAGAAGCTTCTCCATCACCCGCTCGTAGACGAGGCTGAGCTGCTCGATGTCCTCGACTCGGGCGCATTCGTTCACCTTGTGGATGGTGGCGTTGGCCACGCCGAACTCGACCACCTGCGCGCCCGTGGGCGCGATGAAGCGGCCGTCGGAAGTGCCGCCGGTGGTCGAGAACTTCGGCGAGCGCCCGGTGACCTCGCGCACCGCGGTGCAGACCGTTTCGGTCAGCAGGCCCGGTGGGGTCAGGAACGGCAGGCCCGACACGAACCACTCGATGGAGAAGTTCACCCGGTGCCGGTCGAGGATCTCGAGCACCGTGCGCTGCAGGGACCCTATGGTCTGCTCGGTCGAGAAGCGAAGATTGAATCGAACCTTGAGTTCGCCCGGGATCACGTTTGGCGCGCCGGTGCCGGCGGCGATGTTCGAGACCTGGAAGCTGGTCGGCTGGAAGTAGGAGTTGCCCTCGTCCCAGCGCCGCGCGGCGAGTTCGGCGAGGGCCGGCGCGAACGCATGTACCGGATTGTCGGCGAGCTGCGGATACGCGATATGGCCCTGGACTCCGTGCACGGTCAAGCGTCCCGACAGTGAGCCGCGGCGGCCGATCTTGATCGTGTCGCCCAGCGCCTCGTGACTGGTCGGTTCGCCCACCACACACCAGTCGATCTGCTCGCCGCGACCCTCGAGCACCTGCATCACCCTGCGCGTGCCGTCCACGGCCGGTCCTTCCTCGTCGCTCGTGAACAGGAAGGCAAGCGAGCCGCGATGATCGGGATGACGTGCCACGAATCGCTCGGTGGCCGTGACCATGGCCGCCAACCCGCTCTTCATGTCGGCGGCGCCGCGGCCGTACAGGATGCCGTCGCGGATCAGCGGCTCGAAGGGGTCGCTGCGCCAGTCCTCACGTGGCCCCGTCGGCACGACGTCCGTGTGGCCGGCGAAGCAGAGCAGGGGACGACCGGCCCCGCGTACGGCCCAGAGGTTGTCCACGGGCGGGTACTGCAGTCGCTCGGTTCGAAATCCGGTCGCAGAGAGCCGCTCCCCGATGACGTCGAGGCAGCCATGGTCCTCGGGGCTCACGGAGGGTCGTCGGAGCAACTCGGCCGTCAGGGCCAGGGTCGGTGACATCAAGCGGTAACGTTCTTCGAGTAGGCGAGGGTGACCCTCGCTTGGGATCTGACCGGTCGGTGTATAACGAACCAAGTGCATGCGCACAAGGGATGCGCATTGGCGTGGCGTAAGCCGGGCTCCGGCCGCCGGACTGGCGCGAGCTTCCGGAGTCGACGCCCGCGGCGGGACTGTCACAGGACTGTCATGGGTGGCCGTCACAATCTCAGGCCTTCCGGTTCGATCCTTCACACCACAATCAGTCTCCGAGGTCCAAGTCCATGAAGTTCTGGCAGAAAGTCCTGGTCCCGGCGCTGTTCATCGGCGTCGTGTCGGTTGCGGCGCCGGAGCGCGCCGAGGCGCAGTCCGCGATCAAGATCGACGGCTCGAGCACCGTATTCCCGATCTCCGAGGCCTTTGCCGAGGAGTTCCAGATCTCCAAGCGCGGCAAGGTCCGCGTGACCGTAGGCATGTCCGGCACCGGCGGCGGCTTCAAGAAGTTCTGCCGCGGCGAGACCGACATGTCGAATGCCTCCCGGCCGATCCTGGCCGAGGAGATGGAGATCTGCCGCAAGAACGGTGTCAAGTACATGGAACTGCCGGTGGCGTTCGACGCGCTGACGGTCGTGATCAACCCGAAGAACAACTGGGTCAAGGGCAATGCCATGACGATTGCCGACCTGAGGAAAATGTGGGAGCCGGCCGCTCAGGGACGCATCAGCCAGTGGAAGCAGGTGCGCAGCGAGTGGCCGGCCGAGAAGCTGATGCTGTTCGGGCCGGGTGCTGATTCGGGCACCTTCGACTATTTCACCGAGGCGGTCATGGGCAAGGCGAAGTCGAGCCGCGGCGACTTCACCGCCAGCGAGGACGACAACACGCTGGTGTCGGGCGTCGAGAACAACAAGTCGGCGCTGGGTTACTTCGGGTTCGCTTACTACGCTGCTCACAAGGACAAGCTGACCGCCGTGGCGATTGACGGCGGCAAGGGTCCGGTGCTGCCGAGCAACGAGAACGTCATCAATGGCACCTACCAGCCCCTTTCGCGGCCGCTGTTCGTCTACGTCAAGGAATCTTCGGCGGCCCGCCCCGAAGTGCGGGAGTTCGTGGAATTCATGTTGACCAAGGGTTCGGCCCTGGTGGGCGAGGTCGGCTACGTGCCGCTGCCCGACAGCGCGTACAAGATGGCCTTTCAGCACTTCAACAACAAGAAGCTCGGGTCGGTGTTCGGCGGCGTGCCGCAGGTCGGCATTACGATCGAAAAACTGCTGACGATGGAAGCGAAGCTCTGATCGCCTGAAGAGCGCATCTCACGAGCGCAGCGGGGAGGCGGGCGTCAGGTCCGCCTCTCCGGCCGTCCCCGGGGTTGGTGCGGGGTCGAAATCGAACCCGCCGGGGGGTAAAGTGCCCGCCCGGCGCTCCATTAGGGGAAGGTGAATCGCGCCATGAGCCAGTCGAAGTCATTGCCGGCCGAAGGGGCGTTCGCGACGCTCCGTTACCGCAAGTCGCGTGATCGCATCGTCGAGCTGATACTGCTGACCGCGGGGCTCGTCGCGGTCTTCACGACCGTTGCGATCGTGTTCGTGCTGATCTATGAGTCGAGCTTCTTCTTCGAGCACGTCTCGATCAAGGATTTCCTCACCGACACGATGTGGACGCCGCTGTTCGCGGATGCCCGCTACGGCATCCTGCCGCTCGTGGCCGGCACGTTGACCGTCACGGGCGTCGCGGTCCTGGTGGCGATTCCGGTTGGTACCATCATTGCGATCTACCTGTCCGAATTTGCGCCGCACCATCTGCGCGAGACTGTCAAGCCGGTTCTCGAGCTGCTGGGCGCCGTGCCCACGGTCGTCTACGGCTACTTCGCGCTGCTCGCGGTGACGCCGCTGCTGCAGAAGGTCTGGCCCGATCTTCCCGGCTTCAACATGCTGAGCGCCGGCCTCGTCATCGGGCTCATGATCGTGCCGTACGTGGCCTCGGTGTCCGAGGACGCCATGCGGTCGGTGCCGAATTACATGCGGGAAGGCTCCTATGCGATGGGTGCCACGAAGATGCAGACCGCGCTGCGGGTGGTCGTGCCGGGCGCATTCTCCGGCCTGGCGGCTGCGTACATTCTCGGTATCTCGCGGGCAGTCGGCGAGACCATGGTCGTGGCGATCGCCGCCGGCATGATGGCGAACCTCACCTTCAACCCGATGGAGCCCGCCGCGACCATCACCGCGTACATCGTGCAGGTGAGTCTCGGCGACCTGCCGCACGACAGCATCGGCTATCAGAGCATCTTCGCAGCCGGCCTGGTGCTGATGCTGATGACCCTGGTGCTCAACGTGATCGGCTTCTTCCTCACCCGCAAGTTCCGGGAGGCCTACTGATGGCCGCCACCGCACACATGACGCTCGAGGAGCTCCGCCAGGGGCTCGCCTGGCGCAAACAGCTCGACAAAGTGTTCATCGTCATAGGGCTCGCGCTGTTGTTCGGGTGCCTGGCGATCCTCGCGATCCTGTTCTTCGACCTGGTGCGAGACGGTTCTGCGCGCTTCGGCTGGGATTTCTTCACGTCCTTCCCGTCGCGCAAGGCCGAGAATGCCGGCATTCTCTCCGCTGCCGTCGGCACCATGCTGATCATGGTCGTGACGTCGCTGGTGGCGCTGCCGGTCGGCGTTGCTGCGGCGATCTACCTCGAGGAGTATGCGCCGAAGAACTGGTTCACCGGCATCATCGAGATCAACGTCACCAACCTGGCGGGCGTGCCCTCGATCGTCTACGGCCTGCTCGCACTCGGACTGTTCGTCTACCAGTTCCACCTGGGGCAGAGCATCCTAACGGCAGGACTCACCCTCGCGCTGCTGATCCTGCCGATCATCGTCGTGGCAACCCGTGAGTCGCTGCGCGCGGTGCCCAAGGCGATCCGCGAGGCGGCCTACGGGCTGGGCGCCACGCGCTGGGAGGTCACCAAGGACCACGTGCTGCCGTACTCGACCGGCGGCATCCTGACGGGCCTGATCCTTGGCCTGTCGCGCGCGATCGGCGAGACTGCGCCGATCATCACCATCGGCGCGCTGTCGTTCATCGCATTCCTGCCGTCGTCGCCCGTGACGGGCCAGTTCCCGTTCCTGAATTTCGAGTGGCTGATGAGCGGGTTCACGGCCATGCCCATCCAGATGTTCAACTGGGTGTCGCGGCCCGACCAGGCATTTCAGGCCAACGCGGCCGCGGCCGGAGCCATCCTCCTCGGGATGACGCTCGCCATGAACGCGGTGGCGATCTGGATCCGATACCGCTTCCGCAAGAAGATCAACTGGTGAGCACGAGGGACACGATCGTGGACACTACCGCAGAAACCAAAAGCCGAAAGGTTCAGCCGATGCAAGGTGAGACCAGCGTACCGAAGAGCGATTCTCCGTCGCTGTCGATCGTGATGGAGGACCGCAAGGCCACGAGGGCGAACCCAGCGAAGGCGAGCGCCGAGAAGCTCAATTTCTGGTACGGCTCGAACCATGCGCTGAAGAACATCAACCTCACGATCCCCGAGCACCAGGTCTCGGCGCTGATCGGGCCGTCGGGCTGCGGAAAGAGCACGTTCCTGCGCTGCTTCAACCGGATGCACGACCTGCAGCCCGACACGAAGTACGAGGGCGCGATCACGCTGCGCCCGGACAACGTCAATCTGGTGGGTCCGGAGACCGACCCCATCGAGGTCCGGATGAGAATCGGCATGGTGTTCCAGAAGCCGAACCCGTTCCCGAAGTCGGTCTTCGAGAACGTGGCCTACGGGCTGCGTCTGCGCGGCATCAACGGCCGCACCGAGCTCGCCGAGCGCGTCGAGAGGGCGCTGCGCGGCGCCGCGATCTGGGACGAGGTGAAGGACCGCCTCAACGACTCGGCGCTGGCCCTGTCGGGAGGCCAGATGCAGCGAGTATGCATTGCACGCGCGCTCGCAACCGAGCCGGAGATCCTGCTGTTCGACGAGCCCACGTCCGCGCTCGACCCGATCGCGACGGCGAAGATAGAGGAGCTGATCACGGAACTCCGCCAGACGGTCACCGTGCTGATCGTCACGCACAACATGCAGCAGGCCGCGCGCGTCTCGGACTTCACCGCCTTCATGTACCTCGGTGAGCTGGTGGAGGTGGATGCCACCTCCAAGATCTTCACCAATCCGGCCAAGAAGGCGACAGAGGACTACATCACGGGCCGCTACGGCTGACGGAGGCCCTATGGAGATCGACGAGCGCGTGACTCCCGCGGCCGGCGGCAAAGCGGTGCCGTCCGGCACGCGTCCCGGGACCGCGACCGAGCTGCACCACGGCGGCGATCCGGTGGAAGGTCACACGATCCGCAGTGTCGACCAGTCGCTGTCGAGTCTGCGCAATCACGTCGTAGAGATGGGCGGGCTCGTGATCGACCAGGTCAGCAGCGCCGTCGGCTCGCTGCTCGACCGCGACGGACAGTTGGCCGAACTGGTGGTGTCGCGCGAACCGATGGTGAACGACTACGAGGCGCGGCTCGACCGAGACAGCCTCACTTTCATCGCACTCCAGCAACCGGTGGCGAACGACCTGCGCGCGGCGCGCGCCATCGCGCGTGCGGGGCTCGAGCTCGAGCGCGTCGGCGACGAGGCGAAGAAGATCGCGCGCTCGACCATGCGCCTCGGCGGCGCCTTGGCTCACGATCCCGTGCTGGCCGTGGCACGGTACCTGCGGCACATGGCCGGCCTCAGTACGGCGATGCTTCGCAGTGCCGTACGTGCGCTCGACGAGGCGGACCCGGAACTGGCCAGAGAGGTGCTGGCGCGCGACAAGGAACTCGACCTCGAGTTCGCCACGGCGCTCCGGCAACTGATGTCGTTCGTCATCGAGGACCAGAAGTTCCTCAAGCCCACGATCGACACGATCTTCGCCCTGAAGGGACTCGAGCGTGTCGGCGACCATGCGAAGAACGTCGCCGAGCAAGTGCTCTACATGATCGAGGGCGAGCGCCCGCACAAGCCGACCGCCTGACCGCGTCGCCGCCCGCCGGCGGGCGACCGCATCCCGGCCAGCGGTCATTCCGCGCCGCGCAGCAGTTCGTTGATGCCGACCTTGGCGCGCGTCTGCGCGTCGACGCGCTTGACGATCACGGCGCAGTAGAGGCTGTAGCGACCGTTTCCGGCGGGCAGGGACCCCGGCACCACCACGGCGCCGGCGGGAATCCGCCCATACGACACCGTGTCGCGCTCGCGGTCATAGATGCGCGTGCTCTGGCCGACGTAGACGCCCATCGACAGTACGGCACCTTGCTCCACGATCACGCCCTCGACGACCTCCGAACGGGCGCCGATGAAGCAATCGTCCTCGATGATCGTGGGGTTTGCCTGCAGAGGCTCGAGCACTCCGCCGATGCCGACGCCGCCCGACAGGTGCACGTTGCGTCCGATCTGGGCGCAGGAGCCCACCGTCGCCCAGGTATCGACCATCGTGCCCTCGCCAACGTAGGCACCGACGTTCACGTAGCTCGGCATCAGCACCGCGTTGCGCGCGACGTAGGCACCTCGGCGCACGACGGCGGGGGGGACGATGCGCACGCCATCAGCGAGGAACTGCGCGTCGTCGTACTGCGAGTATTTGAGCGGCACCTTGTCATAGAAGCGGGTATAGCCCGCCTCGACGCTGCGGTTGTCGAACAGGCGGAAAGAGAGCAGCACGGCCTTTTTGAGCCACTGGTGGACCTGCCAGTCGCCGTCCATCTTCTCGGCGACCCGCGCGGCGCCCGAGTCGAGCATCGCGAGGGCTTCCTCTACCGCGGCGGTGACTTCGGCCGGTGCGCGTCCCGGTGCGAACTGCGTGCGCTCCTCGAAGGCAGCGTCTATCAGGCTGGCCAGACGTGCGTGGCTGGTGTTCATGGGCTCGGATCCCGGGCTTTGGATGCCGGCGCAGAGGATAACGGAATGGCGCCGCATCTCCCGGGCTTCGGCTGTCCTGCGTTCGACATCGGGTTCACGAGCCGGGACCCGGGCGCAGCGCCGCGAACCTGGCAATGCGGCGCGCCGCCTCGATGCAGTCGCCCGGGCTGGCGACGAGCGAGATGCGGACCCTTCCGCGGCCAGGGTTTCCCGACGCCGCGTCGCGCGCGAGGTACGATCCCGGCAGCACCGTGACGTGCTCCCGCTCGAACAGTCCACGAGCAAAGCCTTCATCGTCCGCGACCTGCGGCCAGAGATAGAAAGCGCCGTCCGGGCGCTCGACCGACAGCGCTTCGCCCAACAGCGGCAGCACCGCGTCGAACTTCTCCTTGTACAGGCGCCGGTTCTCGATTACGTGCGCTTCGTCGTTCCACGCCGCGACGCTCGCGATCTGCGTGTGCACCGGCACCGCGCAGCCGTGGTAGGTGCGATAGAGCCGGAACGCGGCGAGGATGCGTGGGTCGCCGGCGACGAAGCCCGAGCGCAGGCCTGGCAGGCTGGAGCGCTTGGAGAGACTATGAAACACGACGCAGCGCTCGAA